>Ga0255047_10000036_pt1 | contig 83447 bp, 67 predicted proteins | sample JV7_2_1_MG_FD_183640 | JGI IMG/M metagenome (GOLD analysis project Ga0255047, IMG submission 183640) | Seawater microbial communities from Jervis Inlet, British Columbia, Canada - JV7_2_1 | ecosystem: Environmental > Aquatic > Marine > Inlet | place: Canada: British Columbia | collected 2016-10-06
CACTTACAGTAGTGTTCGGAAGAGTGGAAGCCAGATTCTCTCCGTTGTCTTCCTCTTCCTCCAGGATCTCATCCTCAGTGTCGGTCTCGTCCTCAGTGTCGGTCTCGTCCTCGTCTTCTGCCTCGGGCTCTTCTTCCGCGTCCTGCCCGTGGTCGTAGAAGTCGCACGTCTCGCTGCACCCGGGGCGGTCACGCAGGGGGCAAGCCTCCTCTTCAGCGGAGACCCCCACCACGCTTTCGTAGGCCTCCATGCAACTGTCGTAACGGTGGCAACAGATGCTCGAAACGGAGCATTCTACGCAGTCGTCCCACGTGCCGGAATGCGCGCGACAGCGATCCATGGCAGCGGTCCGGTTGTAGCAGGTGTGGTGCGGACAATCGAGACACGCCTCTTCGGAGTCAGCGTCGTCCCGCCACTCGGCACAATTCGAGAATCGATCGTCCCAGTAGGTGCAGTCCGACTCGCTACAGTCAGGACACTCCCCGCTCCCACGTTCCTCGTAGCAGTCATCCCAGTGCTCGGGGCCGCGCTCGTACGCCGCCTCGCGGCCCGGGTAATTGGAGTCCCAGGAGCGCAAGGAAGCGTAGGGGACGCCCGTGTCGTTGTAGGCTTGAAGGAACTGAACCATCAAGGTGATGAGCGACGCGTACTCCCCATCGTAGAGGAGCGCGAACGCCGAGTCTTTCTCATTCCTGTCCCCGCTCAGGTTGCCCAGGCACGGGGCACCGGCCTTGGAAACGTGGGGATGCGCGACTTCCCCGCCGTCACGCGAGGAGTGGACGAGCTTGTTGTTTCCAATTGGGAAGATCAGGATGTTGGGCCGGACAAGATCCAGCTCGATCCTGAACTTTCCCACCATCACGCGGAAGTTGTGTTCCTGGTCGTGGATCTCCATGTCTTTTGTCCAGGCCTTGATGGTGTGATCCTCGATGAACTCGAGTTTCGTGAGGGGACCCATGCCGAGCATCTTTTGCATGATGCGCGCCTGCCGATCCATTGCCGTGCGCACGGAGACGGATTTGGAAGACGGGGCTTGGTTGAGCTTTTGCTCGGCCGTCCGGATGGCGCGCAGGTTCACTGCAACGTCCTGCTGGAGTGCTGTCCTGCGCCGCTCCAGTTGGTGCAGCTGGTCCTTCTTCTTGTCTTCGTCTTTCTTCACGCGTCCCAGCAGGAACTTTCGCGCGACCAGCATCTGAGGATGGTCTGGGTTTTGCCGCAGGCTCTTCATCACCTCCTGCCGAATGTACAACGAGAGGTGGCCGTAGAACTGCTTGAGCATCTGGTCCAGGGTGTACCTCCAGTCCCTGAACATCTGCTCGCGCTGGGAAACCGTGTGGAGGAGTCCTTGCCATAGGCCGCTCCCACGCGGAGCGCCCCCTCCGGAGTATGCTCCGAACACAGCGTCGCCTTCCCAGTGTGCCTGAGAAATCCATTCGGGAGGGAACAGCAGCATCACGTGGTTGCGAGCGACCTCGAAAAGCCGCGAATTGAGATCCAGCTCCTGCATTTCCCAGAAGGAATTCTTCGGTGCGTAGTAGGGGTCTAGCCAAGGGCGCCGCGTGTGCGTTCGCTTCCACACGAGGCTCTTCCATGCGGGGGGAGAAGTGCGCTCCATGCCATGCGACGCTTGGAGGTGGAACGCGTAGGATCCGTTCTGAATGCGGACATTGAGGGCCGGAATGCGCAGCCCCTCACGCAGGCGCAGGAAGGGGACAAGATTGCGCTCGTAGTTGAGGTCATCTTTCTGGGCAACACAGAAGTGAACGAAGAGGGCGTCATCCACGTGAGGGGCAGACAGGAAGAAATCCCGAATTCCCCCAATTCCCCCGAATGTGTAGTCTGAGTGTTCGAAGTAAACGATCTTCCCGTCACTCCAGCCCTGGCGGACCAGGTTGGAGTGCAGGAGCGCCAGACGGCTGTCGCCGTACGGTGAAGCTACTCTTTCCATATCCTCCTCTTCAAGAGACCCGCATGGGCCACAGCAAAAGAAAGGCAGGATGAACGCCGCCCTGCGCGCAGCAGTTGCCGCGATGGGCCCAGGGGGCAGCGTTCATCCACACCTTAACGTCTCGAATTTCCGGGAGCTTCTTCAGTTGACGGTACTAGAGATTACCGCCGTCGATCTTGGGGCTCAGGAACACGGTGTCTCCGTTCTGGAGACCTGTCTGGACGGTCGCACCGATGCCGTTCACGGTCATCTGGTGACCCGCGGGGTTGAGCTCGGCCTCCCGAATGGCGCACTCCACGGTGCTGCCGAACGGGACTTCGACCTCTACGCGGGGGGTACCCGCACGAACCACGTCGATCTTGATCTTGTCCGCCATCTTTCTTGGGACTCCTTCCGTTCTTTGGACAAACCAAACCCTTGTTTCAACGATTTCTTTTACCAGGGAAAGGGGGGAATTAACGTTCGAAGATCCAGGTGGGGACACTGACGTCGGCACTGCGCTCGAGGCCCATCTTTTCGAAGGGCTTGGTGGGTCCGCGGAACCAGTCCTTCATCGTCTCGACGAAAGTGTTGATCGCCGGACTATCTACGTCGGGGACGAGAAGAGTCGCTTTGGCATAGGGCTCATCCTCGCCTTCCAACGCCCGAAGGAAGGGGAGAAGTTCTGGGTCTTCGACGTTGAATTCAACTCTGTTCGGTGCCATCGGGCTCCTCCTCTTTCTTTTCCTCGGGGGCAGGTTCCTTGACGCCGACCATGCCCATCGAGTGCGTCGCACGAGACGCGGGAGCGTCAGGCATGAGGTCTTCCGTGACGCGGAACTCCCACTCCGGGTCGACATCGGGGACGGCCAGCTCGATGCGCTGTCCGGAGTTGCACTCGATCAGTACCAGCACTTGCACATCGCTCAGGGACAGAGAAAGATCCTTGATGGTTTCTCCCACCAAGGCCCTTTTCAGTTGGGCAGTGTACTGGGAACCTACTTCGCTGTTGACGAAGCGTCCCAATGCTTCCAGGTCAGCTTTCGACACGTGGCTCTCCTTTCAATCCGCGCTGGATACGTCGGAAGAGCGACACAGGAGCAAAGTCACGGTCCTGCCAGGCGCGAACAGCAGCAGCGAGAAGGATGCGAGCCATGTCCGCACCCTTTCGCTGCTCCTCTTCCGCGATGGCGAAGATCTGCTCGTACTCGGCTTCAGTGAGACGGATGGTGATTCGCTCGGTGAGGCGTTGTTCTGCCATGGAGGCAGAGTGTCATGGGCAGCCATTGGCTGTCAAGAACTAGGCGATCTCGGCGATCTCCCAGTCCTCAGCCAGCATGTCGGTCTGCGAGGCCAGCCACGGGACGACTTGCCCTGTGACTGTGCGCATATAGATGAAGGGAAGATCGACAGCGTCGTCAGTGCGGAACGTCTTGTAGCCCTCCCAGTCCTGCCAGATGCCTGGAGGCTCGTTGGTCCGTGGCGACGGGGCCGCGATGCCCAGCCACATCCCCTTGCCGTTCCAGCCGGAGCGACAGACCTTCTCCCCCGCGCGCATTTGCTCCAGGGCCCATCCGAAATCAGTGAAATCTCCCACGGTCAGCTCCCTTCCTCTTCTGGTTGTGGCATCCACCCCTCCCCCAACTCAGCTTCCTCCTGAGTGAGGTTGGAGTCTTCAGGAATCTTGCCGCCGATGCGCGCCAACGCAACCGGCCATGAGTAGTCCCACAGGTGCAGGCCCTTGGACATGGCAATGAGCTCTCCATCCTCGACGCCTATGTCACTGGCCATGACTTCCTTGAGCAGCTGGAGGCCCCCCAGATTTTCGGGCAGGCCTCCCCAGAGATCCCAGCTACGGAAGTACACGACGAAGTGCAGCTTGCCGTGCATCACGCGGCAGTCGATGAGACGAAGACATGGGGGATGCTTCTGATCGATGCTCTCAGCTCCCCCGATGTTCATCGTGGCCTGGTTCGTATCACCTCCACTTTCCCTGAGCATCTCAACGACCTTCGCGATCTGCGGCTTGATATATTGCCCATAGGTGTAAATCTCGTTCTCGTGTGCCTTGTCGTCCATGATGTACTTGCCGCAGTAATTGACGATCGTGTCCTCGTCGGTCACAGGAGGAACTCCCACAGGCATCACGGGCGCCAGAGGACGGGTACCAGGGTTAGTGACCTGAAGCATGACCACGTCGAACTCGAGGCGCTTATGCCCCTCGTAGCTTCCCTTGCGGACGATCCAGGAACGGCCTTCTTGGAATACTCGGCGCACGAGTTCGTAGTGGATCGCATCGAGGTTGTGGGCCTTGATGACAACGGGGTTGAGGTGCATCAGGTCCTCTCGCTCATCATCATGGCCGCGGTGTCGGAGTACCCGGCGTTGCTGGAGAGCCACTGGTTGGTCCAGTGCCACTCATCCATGATGTAGTTCGCCGCCTGCTGCTCGTTGAGATCGAACTCCGTGTCCGAAGAGAGTTCGATCATCTCGATCAGGCGATCGTAGTCCTTGGTGTGATCCACGGGGACAGGCAGGTGAAGCGCGATGGCGGCGGGGACCTTGCGCTTGAGCAGCGCTTCCTTCGTCTCCTCGAGCATCTTGAGGCAGGCATCATGGAAGCCCGCAACGGCCTCCTCGTAGACCTTGGCGTGCTTCTCACGGTTCGTCTTGAGCCTCGTGAGCAGCTTCTCCTTCGTGATCGTGATTTCCAGAAGTGCACCGTGCATGAAGAAGTCCTCCTTGATTGAGTTGTCTTCCAGGATTGTAGAAATCGGCACATCGTACCCGAGAAGAGGAGCGGGCGTCCTGACGACGTTCCAGCCTATCCCCTCCACCTCGGTGTAATCGAACGCGGGCACTACTATTTCGGTCCGGGCGCTCACCTGTTGAGGCGATTCATCGTGATATTCAGCCGTGCCTTGAAGCCTGAGGACGGCCGGAAGCGGACGACCCAGGTCTCCACCACCTTGGTCTCCCCGCGGCCATCCGGCATCTTGCGGCTCTCCTTCTTGGTGTGGAACGTCCCGAGGGTCGGGAACGAGACCTCGCGTCCCTCGGAGAAGTGGTGCAGCATCCAGGAGCTCAGCTCCTTGAGGAGCTTGGTCGGGGTGGTCCTCCCTTCCTTCGAGGCGAACTCGTTGTAGATCTTCACTACAACGTTGAAAGCCGACGAGTGAGAGAGATCGATTCGTTCTGCCATCATGCCTCCGGTTTGAGCACAGGGCTCTCGGTTCCTTCGGGAACCTGCATGGGGTTGGAATCCGTCCATTCTCCCGCCGTGTGGGAGTTGGCCTTGACGGTCTCGAGGGTATCCAGAAGGCCCTTCCACCGGGCGGCGGTCATCGGAATTTCCGCCTCCCAGCGAACGAGTGCCATGAGCTTCTCCGCCAGCGCGTCAGCGTCCTCGTCCTTCTCCTCGACAAGCGTGAGGTACCTGTCGAGGTCCTCTCCCTTGGCTGCGGTTGTCCCGACAGAGAACAGTTCGTACTCGTCGGTGAAGAGCATACCGAAAACACGGCCATTGCCGAAGGGAAGCATGGAGGGCTGGTGGTCAACGATGGCCTGGTAGAGGTTCTCGAAGTCGATGACCGACAACGCTGTCCAGAACTGTTCGTGGCGCTCGGTGACACGCCTGTTCTTCCCCTCACCTTCCTCGAACTTGTCCTCGCCGACGTTGATGTAGAGCTTGTAGGGCGTGACGGACGCGTCGGCGTGATGCACACGCTCTGCTTTGAATGACACTGGTTTCATGGTTCCTCCTAGAACCGGGTTGCGAAGAAAGCGGCCACGTCCTCGACGCTCCGCGCCGGGAACTTGAATGGCAAGGAGGCCTTCACCTCGATGCCGTAACGCTTGGTGTGAATCCTTCTATCGAGGATCGAAACGACACCCCTGTCAGTGCGCGTTCGAATCAGGCGTCCGGTGCCCTGCTTCACATCCGCGACCATTCCGGGGATCATGATCTTGGCGAACCAGTTCTCCCCTGCCTTGTCGACCTTCTCCTTGCGTGCTTCCAGCAGAGGGTCAGGGGCCGGGAACGGGAGCTTGGGCAGGATAACGTGTCGCAGGGCATCACCCTCGATCGACACGCCGGTCCAGAAGCGCTTGAGCCCGAAAATCACTCGGTCGTGCTCCTCTTGGAACCAGCGCAGGGCGGACTCGGCATCCTGTCCTCCGGCACCTCTCTCCTGGATCCAGTAGGGGTGGTCTCCGATGAAGCCGGTGTGTCCGACATCCAGAATGGCCGCGATCTTCTCCATGTCTCTTCGGGAAGAGCACAGGACGAACGTTCCTCCCTTGGACGCATGGATGAGATCGTGAATACGCAGGGCAAGCTCGCCAGCCCAGGTGTCGTACTTCTCACCCTGGTAGAAGTACTCCGGCAGATCCGATGGGAGGTAGATGCGGGCTTGCTCGTCGAAATCGAAAGAGCTGGGACAGATATCCATGATGGTGTTGGGGTGCCAGGCCCCAATCTGGTCGCGGAAGTAGGAGAAACCTTCGCCCCTCTTCCCTACCTTGTCTCCCTGTGCGATCGTCCCCGAGGTGCAGACTGTGACGTCGTTGCTCTTGAAGAGTAGCTCGTGGACGAGGGCGCCGATCTCGATCTGCTCAACGCACAGCTTGCGCCTGTCGTCGGATCCCTCGACGTAAGCGACCTCCAGATCCTTGTCGAACTTCGTCAGGTGCATCAGGGCGTCCCGCTGGTTGGTGACGCGCCGCAACGCACCAACGGCCTCCAGGAACGCGTTGTGATCGACGCCCTCGTGATTGTCGCGCTCCTCCCGGAGGGCAGCACAGATCTGTGCCAGGGAATTGACAAGAGGAGCAATGGGCACTCCCTCGAGATCCTTGATTGCCCACGCCAGTCCCCGTTTGACTCCCTCTTCCTTGTTGACCTCTTCGAGCTTGTCGAAGATGGCAATGAGCTCTCCTCCAAGGATGTCGCGGTCGCTCTTGGAGACGATGCTGGTGTCGATGTGCTGTGCCCGGGCCAGAGCTGAGTCCAGTCCCTTGAGCGTGAGTTCGTCCTTGAACGAGTTGCGGAAGTAGGATTCAGCTTCGTGCGCCTCGTCGAGGATGACCAGGGAATAGTTGCCGAGCAGTGTCTGGAACTTGAGGTCCATGGCCAGGAGGGCGTGATTGACAACCAGAACGGGTACCAGCTTCCGCCCCGCCTTCCGCGCGGCGAACACGCAGTCGGGGGCCATCGGGCAGCCCTTGCGCACACAGTTCTCGGCGTTGGCTCCGTACAGGATCTCAGGGGGGAGGGGTTGAGGGGCTTCGGACAGATCCCCAGTTTCAGTACTCGACAGCCACTTCTGGAAGTCGATGGACAGGGTCTTCTTGTGCGCTTTGACGGGGCAAACGTAGTTGGCATTGCCCTTGGTGATCATGAAGAACGGGCCCTTGTAGATCCCCTCGTCCTCGTTGACCGTCACCTGTTCGGGAATGCCGAGCTTCTCGCAGAGGAAGGGGAGGTCGCGCTCCAATTGGTTCTGGAGCATCTTGGAGGCAGAGGAGATGATCACACGGCCGTTGCCCTCGTGTGCGTACTTCAGAGCAGGGAGGGCGTAGGCGTAGGTCTTGCCGACACCAGGAGGTGCCTCGAAGATGCCGAGGCCTTTCTCCTTGATGACCAGTTCGATGTCGGCAGCTAGGCGTTCTTGTCCTTCTCGGTATTCTTTTCCGAGTCGGTCTGGGGAGGTTTCCCCGAAGAATCGGGAAGTAAGTGTTGCAGGTTTTCTGGACATGCGAACTCCGTTTCACCTTTGAGGAACAGGATGTAGTCGTGGATCCAACGCAGAACGTGGATCTTCAAAGTCAACTCGGGCACGAGTTCCTCGCGCGCCAGAGCGACGTGGACGTCTGCGGCAAGGTCCGTCTCTTTTTCCCCCGCGGCGTAGCGTGTTGCCATGTCCGTCAGGAACGCCTTGAACATGGCAAAGTGGAACTTCGGTGTGATGGCTCCGATCTGAGAGAGCCGTTTGAACTGGTTGAATGCCGACCCGTGATACGAGCCGATACGTCCTCCCGGCTGCCGGAAACGCGGGTCGTCCTTATCATCCATCGATCTTCCCTCCAAGGCGTTTGTAGTGCCCCAGCGCGATTCTGAAATGGCCAATGAACGACAGCCCCAGGTCTTTGTCTCCCCTTCGCCGGTTGACATAGGCCGGGTGCATCGTGGCCAGACAATTCCACGGCCCTGCTTTGTAGGTCTGTCCGGCGATACGCAGGATGGGAATGGCCGCAGGCGATTTCTCCTGCATGGCCCCCGTGCTCACCTTTCCGACGGTGATGATTAACAAGGGGTCCAGGGCGTTCAGTTGCTTCAGCAACCAGGGCTTGCAGTTTCCCGTTTCCGCGGGACTGGGATCTCTGTTCCCCGGGGGGCGGCACTTGACGATGTTGGTGATGTAGACGAGGTCAGTCAGCCCTGCGGTATCAAGGGCGCTGCGCAGGGTTTGCCCGGCCCTGCCGATGAACGGGCGCAGCTCCTTGGCCTCGTCTTTTCCGAGGCCCTCCCCCAGGACAACAATGCCCCCGGGCTTGATGCGGCCTTCACCGGGAACGGGGTGCTCTTGTTGCGGAACGAGCTCAGGGCACTTGCGGCACTTGATGATTTGCTCGTCGAGCCGGTTCACGAGGATGTTCCTCCGTCGAGAAGCGGTGCTTGCACCGCGGATTCATGCACTTGCGGTAACGAACGACGCTGCCTTCAGTGCTTTGTATTGTCCGCTGGACTCGGGTCCTTTTCTTGCGGCACTTGGGACACTTCATTTTCTTCCTTGGCAAGAAAACCTACGACCAAGGCGGCGGTCTTCAGAAAGAAGTCGAGATACATGCCCTCGCCTTTGTCATCCAGAGTAGCCACGCGAACCATGGTCACCTGGTGCCCAGTCAATGCGTCTTTGAACACGGCGAGGACCTGTTGGGCGTTTTCGAGTTGGGCAACTCCAACGTCGACTTGGAAAGTGCTTCCTGTTGGGTCGTGGAGGCACTCGGAAAGCAGAGCACGGCTGCGAGAACAAAGCAGCGTGACGTTGCCGTGTCCCACCACGGTGTGGGCCAGGACGTTCTTGCTGGTCGGAACCCAGAGAGGCGCGGACAGGGCGAAGCGCAGGAACGCCAGGGTGCCAAGAGGGTCCTCGCCGGGCTTCTCGGCAAGATCCTTGGTGTCCTTCTCCAGCATCCAGCACTGGTGGGGGTCCGAAACGTGGCGTTTTACTGTCCATCCGTACTGGGCGAGATCGTCGACTTCCTCCTGGGCAAAAGCAATGTGGTCCATCAGGAGATCCCGAAGGAGTGAGTCTTACGTCGTTGTCCCGGCTTGCGCGGGAGCGGAGAAGACTCACCCTGGCTGTGAAAGTATTCCCTCACTTTTACCATGAACGGGTTGACGATTTCGTGCGGCTCGACCGACCACGGGATGCTCGGTTCGGGGCGGAAATGCTCGTGCACCGCCGTGGCTTCCAGCAGGTCGACGAAGGCCCTGCGGATGTGGCGCAGAGCTGGGCGGTAGGCCTCGATCGTCGGTTTCCCCGGAGGGGGCACCTTCTCGGGCCACGGCGCAGCATTGATGCGCGCGGCGAATCCTTCGGCCAGCGTCCTGGCGTCGCCATTTGAGCGGCTGATGATCTTGGTCATGATCTGCGCGGCGACGTTTTTGAAACTGGCAATGAGCTTGGGGTCTTCGACCCTGTAGAGGTCATCCATGAACATGGCAGTTGTCTCCTTATCTCCCTCGGTCGGTCACGTCTTGCTCCCCTGAAACCTTGCTTTTCTATATATAGCAAGCTAGATGTAGAAACAAGAGTTCTTTTACGCAGTAAAAACGAGGGAGAGAACATGGTCGACAAAGATGGCACTCAGGCGGGAGCAGAAGAACTGATTCCACAAGCACCGGGGGGTATCCGCGCGCCCCGTCCTCCCGAGAAGCGTCCGCACGCAGCGAAGTCCGAGGAGGAGAGGAAGCTCGAGGACGAGGCCGCGGAACTCGAGAAGCAGGCCAAGGAACTCGAGAACGATCCGATGAAGCGCTACCAGAAAGCGCTGAAAATGGTGAATCTGACCGAGGAGCATGCGGCCGAAATCGTCGACGAGGTGTTGTTCGGGGAGAACGGCTACGTCGAAGAGTTTGTCCTCAAGGGCGCCAAGCGAGAGATCATCGGGTCATTCCGGACACGGCAAGCGCCCGACAGCGAGCGTCTCTTCGGCGCGTTGGCCAAGGAGAGCCTGTCGCCGAACCAGCGCGACCACATCACGGCCCAGATCAACCTGGCCGACTCTCTCCATCGCTACGGGGACGAGGAGTTTCCGCACGGGACCGACGACGAGCACAAGCAGAACCTGGAGTGGGTGCGCTCGCTGCGTGCCCCCGTGTTCACGATGCTTTCGCAAATGCTGGCCCAGTTCGACCAGCGTGTCCTCATTGCGTGCCAGAAGGGCGCCATCGAAAATTTCTTCATTCCCCGTGGGGACTAGCCCGGGCCAAGCTCTACCTTAGAGGGGTAGAGGTCCCCCCACGGGACAGCTTGAAAGATCGTCTCGCCCGGGAAATGATGGAGCGGGATGTGGTGCTGGAAGTTCGAAATGCCGAGCTCCAGGGCCTACTTGTCGCTGCCTGGATGTCCAATGCAAAGGAGGATACAAAGAAAGATGTACTCAAGGATGTGCGCCAGTCTTTAATCGAGGGACACACGCATGCTATATTCACGGCGGACCATTTGAAGAAGCAGGTCAAGGCGATGCTCAGGGGTACCCAGCAATCACTGCACAAGGAACGCACGATACGGATGATTGACACGTTGCCCACCAAGGACGCCGTGCGTTACTACTTCGACGGACTCTCGCCCGAAGAGATCGAGGGAGAGGGCACTTCGCAGGAAGCACTGATCGCGGCCAAGGCGAGCATCGAAGAGGCCCTTGCAATGCTGGGAGAGCAAAGTGGCTGACGCTGAACTTCTCGGAGCCATTCGAGATCTGCTCGACGGTTTTGAGCGCATGGGCGAGAAGCTGGGGATGCTCACCCAGCCCGTTTCTGGATTCCAGCCCACACCATTCGGGGCAGGAGGAATGGCGGCCACACCATTCGATCTTCCGATGATGACAACGGCGCCTCCAATGGCGCCCGTGATGAGCACACCGATAATCATGGACGCACCGCTTACGCCCCCCATGCCAACGATGATCAGCACGGCACCGCCGTCCCGGATGTCGGCGGTTTCACCATCCATGTTCCCTGTGATGTCCCCGCTCCCTCCTCCGCCTATTTTCATGACGGCACCGACGGTGGGGAGACCCACGCCGATGGCACCCCCGGCGGTTACTCCGAACATTCGGATGGGACGCGCCTTCCCCGATCCGTTCGAGGCATTCCTGGAGAACCGGCAGGCACAGAACTACAACGACCTCGACTGGGAGCGGCAGAAGGGATCGTTCTGGAGTGGCGAGGCGGGATTCGCCGGGGCCAACCTGGGCCTCGCGGCGTTGGGGATTACGGGGGGACTCCTGGGCGGCGCGGTCGGCATGGCAGGATACTTCGCAGGGAGCGCAGCCTACGATGCTTATCACGAGGCCGAGTATGGTGGAGCGATCAACCTGCGGCAGGAGGCCACCGCAGTCAACCGCCTAATGAAACCTCTCATCACCTCAGGTCCCGAGCTGGGAATGTCGGGACGTGGACTGAACGTCGGCGGCGCGACGCGGATGGCTGGGGGCATGGCGGGAATGGCCAAACAGCGGGGCCTTTCCAACGAGGACATGCGCGCCGTCCTTTCTGCGTCTGTCGACGAGGGCCTGCTGAACGATGTCAACACGTCAGGCATGGCTCTCGACAAACTAGAAAAGGTCATGGGGCTCATGGGGCAGGTTGCCAAGCTGACGGGCAGTCCCGACTTCCAGCGCAACCTGCAATATATCGGACAGCTCTCCCGAATGGGTGCCGGGGTAGACGAGATCTCTCCCATGCTGTCGAACATGGCGCCATTTGCCCGCATGGCGGGTGTCGACGTGGGCTCCGCAATGCAGCAGGGCGGCGCGATGGGCGCGATGTCCTTCGCGCAAGCAGGATTCGCTCCGACCATGGGAATCCAAACCGGCGTGATGGCCCAGGGCGTTGCGCGTGCCGCAGTTGCTTCGGGGCAAATCAGTCCAGGAGACCTTGCCCGCATGGGCGGCGAAGAGGGAGTGGCGGGAGGAGTCCAGGGAGGCATCACGACGTTCTACAACAAGATGCGTGACTACGCTGGCTACTTCGCGATGCGGGGAGAGGGCGGCAACTTCGAACTCGACAAGACCAAGGTCGCCCGCTTCCTGAGCGACAACACCTCAATCGAAGAGGTGCGCCAGCAGAGCTTGCAGTTCGTTGCCAACATGTCCCGAGCGGAGCGTGAGCAATTCGCCCGGAGCCGGGAAGGTCTGATGACCGGGCTGCAAGAGACGATGGGTGCCGAGAACGCGTTGGCGGGAGTGTGGGCCTTTTCCAGAAAGATGGGGCGCCAGTACGAAACCCCGCTCATGTCTTCAGAGTCCGTCCTGCTCGGAGAGGGTTTCGGTGCGCTCGAAGCCAAGGCGCTCGATGCTGCATTCAGCAACACGGGAGTCCAAGGCGCGATGCTCCAACAGCGGCGTGCGGGGCAGATGCGAACCCAGGCAAGCGCCATTGTCGATCGACAGTCGCAGATGCTGGGGTCCACATTCACAGAACGCCTGGGGCGCCAGTGGGATCGCATGGACATGACCGCCTGGGCGTCATTCCAGTTCGGACAGACGGAGTTCGAGACGCTCTCCGAGCTACAAGGGAAGGACATCCAAGCAGAGCTGGCTGCCGTCGGAATGGGGGGTACAGCTGTCAACACGCTGCTGACTGGTAGCATGGATGAAATGACCAGGAGCGCCATCACGCAAATCTCGGAGGGTGGAGAGGATCTCATCCCGCGGAGCAGGAGGGGCGCGCTAAGACGGATGGATGCGGTAAGCGGGATGCAGGGCATGGGAAGAGTAGGCGCAACGCGCGCAGCCCTCGGAGGCGGCATCCAGGACGTGCCCGCGCGCAACGCTTTTATTCGGGCCACGGGAGGCGAAACAGGCGTATTCACGAACACCGCCATGGAACAGATGCTGGGCGGGGATTACCAACCATTCGTTGGAGAAGAAGAGATCGCCGGGGCCACGGGACGGATTAGAAGGGGAGTCACTGCGGGAACGTCTCTGGAAGCAATGCGAGACGAGGCGCGTGCGTTTGCTGGTTTTGGGCAGTGGATGGAGGGGAAGACGGACTCGGGACAGAGCCGCCTGAGCCTGATGACTGGCCAGTACAACATGATGCTCCGCGGCATCAAGGGCAACGACTACACCGGGGCACCGGAGAAACTGGAGAGAGGCCTGAAACGCGTTCTGATGGACGAAGGCTACACGGACACAGAGGCCACACGGGGGGCCCGCGCGTTCATCGGCACCAAGATGCAAGAAGAAGCGGGCTCCGGCGCGACCAGGCAGCTCCAGGCCCTGATGCGTGGGGGCGTTACCTTGGATGAGCCGGGGACACCGCACAGTCTTTCTGAGGCCCAGCGCATGGCTTCGGAAAAGACGACCGAGCTTCACAAGGCCCTTGGCGTCGAAACGACAGAAGATATCGCATCGATCAACGAGATCGTGCGCAAGAGTGGCAAGGCGGGCATTCAGTATATGTCCCTCCTCGCCGCCAAGGACTATATGAACAAGGAGGGGGCGGATACCAAGGCCGCCGCGGACACGAGCACCTACATCGAAGATGAAATGCTTGCGATGAGGGAAAAGCTCTCGCCAGGACAACGGGCCACAATCGAGAAGGCTGTAGCCCGGGGTGTCGGGGGGCGCCTCTTCGAGGGAGAGGGGCAGTTCCGCCAGGCGACTGACTCGACCGACACTCTTAACTGGCAACAGTTCCGACAGACCCTTGGGAAAGCCGGGGGGCTCGCAGGCGAAGCTGCGCCCATGATGCAGCGGCTCCAAGCCATGCAGCTCGAATCCACTCTGGAAGAGTACTACGATGTGGACGTCCAAGAGCTTTCGGGACTATTGACCGGCCGCGTCGGAGGAGCTGGTGACGAACGGCTGAAGCGTCTCAGGGAAATGCGCGAGACCATGCGCCGCGCCACCCCCGCGGGGGCCAACCAGCGTATGGTGTTGCAGCGTTTCGACGAGATCGTCGAGATGATGCCCAAGCTCCCGTCGGGCGAACTTGCCAGCTTCCGCACCTCGGAGAAACTCCTCACCTCTGGACAAGTCACGCGCGAGTCGCTGAAGTCCCTGGATCCGGACACGCGAGCGAAGGTAGAGGGCGCGCTGGGAGTCGAAGGGGGACTCAACACCGAGGCACGGAAGACACTCCAGCGACAGCTGGGAACCGACTACGAGAAGACAATGAGGCAGCTGGCCGTGCGCGACCAAGCTGGTGAGCTCACAGGTAAAGAAGGTGTTTCGGCGTGGCAACTCTCGCAACAGCTGGAGGGGGGCAAGACTTCCGAAATGGTGTTGGGAGCAATGGCCAGCGGCCTCCAGGCAGGCGGACTACAGCTCCTGGGAGGCGGCAAGAATATCGGCACCGCAACCAAGGAGGAACTCGATGCCGCAATGGCGCAGGGGGGCGGAGGCGCGGGGGGCATGGCAGCAGCGGGAGGAGGTGCGTCAGCCACGGCCCTGACGCATGCTGCTGCACAGCTCAACATTGCAGCGAACAACCTGCGCAAGGCAACGGGAGGAATGGGGCGCAGTCGTCCTCCTCGCCGCGGGATGGGAACTCTTCCAGGTGGGAGGGGATGGTAAATGGCACGTGTAAAACTCACGCTCGAGTCGGGCGAGGTTGTCCTGGCAGACGAGGTCATTCTGCGGGCACGCCCGGTGGACTACCTCAACATCGTCGGGCAGAAGATCGCAACGGCGTTCAGGCGTAATGAGCCCTACGCCGTCGAAGTGCTCACCTTGCGCGAACGAGCAGACCTTGCGTTCAGCGAGAGCGGGTCAGTGAAGGTGAGGTTCTACGATGGCAGTGCCTGAGGTCCTGACGCCGCAGTCCTTTGAGGACATGATCACGGAGCAGAAGCTAGGCCTCCAGGAGGGAGACTACGCTGGCGCGCTTCAGGGCCGCTGGGGAATCGCCACGCCGTTCCACAAGCGGAACATCGGCTTCACGGATCTGTCCAGCAAGGACCTGGTCACGATGGCCAGATTCTACATCGACTTCCCGAGCATGACGCGCGCCCAGATCGAGGCGTTGCCGGTCAGTGATGTCACCAAGAAGTTCTTGCCGGGCTTCGCCGGAGGCCAGCCCTACGTCCTGATGTTCGTCAACGAGCTGTCCTACCAGCGTCCCGAAAAGCTCCAGCCACAACCAGTACACGAAGACTACGCGGTCTTCAACACCACGGGTGAGGCGCTGAAACCGCTTTCCATTATGGGCACGCTCTACAACACGCCGACTGACCCGTGGGCACGCTACATGGACGCGCTCTGGCAGGATTTGTATAGGGCCAGCAAGCTGGCACGCCACAAGGCCCGGCTCCGCCTTCACTTGTTCGACAAGGTCTACTACGTGATGCCTGGTTCCATCGGATTCGCGTTTCGCTCCAACGCGCAGGACATTGCCTCGGTGCAGATCCAGGGCTTTGCATGGAAGGTGCTCAGTGTTGCCCCGGTTCTCCAAACACGAGCGGCAGCGCTGACACCCGCGATTCCGACACGACCGGTGCTAAATGATCTTGCAGATTCCGCACGGTCCGCGGACGCCGACATTCTGTTCAACGTGGGAGAAACAACTCAACTCCAGCACCGCGTCCTCTCCGCAGTTAGCACAAGGGAATAAGCCATGCCGGTAAAGATCGACGGCGCGTTTTACGACATCGACAGTGCCTCGGGGGATGTCCTGAACCAACTGAAGGCTGCCCTCCGTTTGGACGACATTACCTACCACGGGTTCACCAAGCAATCAGGGGCGCGCGTCGGAAGAGACCCCAGGGCCTACGATGATTACCAGCAACCGCCGTACTCACGGATCGTGTCCAATCCTGAGCATCTTTACTACGACGCCACGGGGCTCCTGTGGACAGAAGAGGGTGACGTCCCAGTACCGTACGATCCCCACAACTACGACGACATCCCCCACGGGATCGGTCCCGATCCCGCGCTCAACCGCCACGGGTGGGTCTACAACTTCAGTTGCCGCGCCGACTACATCGACGTCTCCAACGACGCAGGGCGTCTGCGCTTCGAACGAGAAGCGGCAGCGCCGACGACTCTCGACATCAGGGGGTACTTCTGGAGCAAACGCTGGTTGCGCGCGGACAGAGGTTTCGATCTGACCTGGCAATTCCGAGAACTCCCGGACAGCGTGGAGGAGTTCCAACAGCTGCCCCTCCTCGGCAGCGCAGAAGGATTCGCAGCTGTGCTCATCACGAAGGAATCCGGTTCTTCCAACATTCTCGCTCTCTCCGATACGGGGGTCATCGGAGGCCCAGCGGCCATTCCCGACGCGACCTCCGAAATCGACGTACACTTCTCGTGGGATCCACAGACCGCCACCGCGACCCTCTCCTACACGATCGGCGGAGTACATACACAACTGGCAACCCGGACGTTCACAGCGGAGCTGCCCCTCCGCTTTGTCAATCTTGTTTTCAGCGACTTCCCCAACTACGATGCAGGGATTCCCGGAAACCTGGTTGCCAATTTCGGCCTGAACGAGCCTGTCTACCATCCCGAGAGGAATGACGCTTCCGGCAGATACGCACCCGGGCTTGAGGGCGTGGGGGCAGTCGAGCGCAGCGCCGGACCTTATGCAGGAATTTTCGCAGGATGGTGGCGTCCTCTTTTCATCACAACAACAGGCTGGGAGGATCTGTCCTCCGTTTCACCCCTCCTGACGCCCCCGGCGGGTGTGACAGAAAACGCGCTGGTGGACGTAGAGGCAGATATCCAAGTGGGGGCCGGGGTCTACGCCGACTCAGGGGGGCGCCGCGTCCTGACCTGGAGCATCATCGACGACCGCAGCCGGATGGAGTGGCAAGAGGATATCGTTCCTGGGCTTTCCAAGTACCGCTGTGGCCTGCGCACCTACAGCATTCCACTCCCCACAGGCCTGGATGAGGACGACATTTTCATGGGGGACCCCGCCGTCATCAACGGAGCTGTCTGTCTCGTGTTCGGAGTGAAGTACGCGTCCGGAGATGGACAAGAAGGAATCTACATTCTCGACTTCCATGCCGATGCACTGCTTCACATCACCAAGGACAACGCGTACTACGAGATGACGGGACTTGGCAGCGGGATGTTGCATGGATTTTTTACAGCGATTTCGTCGCAGCACCTGGGCGATGAGTTCCGGGCTCCCGCTCTGGTACGCGATCATACTCCTGCGAATAACAAGCCTGCTGCCGTGCACAATGCCGTCCCGACGGCGGATCTCTCGGATTTCGGAGACGCGTTCCTTTTGGGGCGGAGGGAATTCCTCTCCGCAAGCCAAGCAGCGGTCGCGCCACATCAATGTTTCGCATTCAAGGTTGCCTATGCCGATATGGGGACTCTCCTGATCACCGGATATGAGGATGTCCAGGTCTTCGCGCCTCCCATAGGGCTCCAAAGCGACGCACGTCGATGGAACTTTTCTGGGTTTCTTGCTGGCCCCATACAGGACAACGCGTACTCGGAGGGACAGGGACCGACGCCGAACAAGAACAACCTGACCGGGATCGGAATGGCTCCGCTGGGAGTTCCTTCTCTGTGGTATCCGACGGCCCGTTTTGGGGGAAGCCCAACACAAAACGGCTACCCGAGGATGACACCGTTCCACCAGATTCCAGGGTGGTTTTTCCTCACGCAGGGCAACATGTCGGGCAACCTGTTCAAGTATCTTTCGGCACAAGGGTATGCCCGCTACACCAATATTCCCACGGGAATGGGACTGGACGAGTTTCTGGAGCAACAAAAGAATGCTCTCGGAGCGGCCAACGTGGGCGATGCTCCGGCAACTCTGGGCCTCGGACTTTCAAAAACTATCGGAAGATATCTTGCCCAAGGGCGTGTGCCGGTACTGACAGATGCGGTTCAGCAGTACGACACCGTGCTCGTAGGTCCCGAGACCGACGGTGACATCATCGCGTTGGATACATTCAATGCTGCTTCTGCGCTGTTCGACCCAGAGATCTCGGTGGGGCAGGTGGTCGAGGTCACAGCCGCAGGCGACGCGCTCAACATAAAGGAAGTCACCATTACCGAGGTGTTGGACACTTACACCGTGAAGGTCACACCAGACTTCAATAGCACCGAATCGGGGGTGACCTGGAACCACCTCAGCAGCCCGTTCGAGCTCACGCTTGAGGGGACAGGGGACGAGGGAAACGAGATCGAAGCGGCAGACGTGCGCAAGCACCTCGGAGTCATTGCTGTCGTCGTTTGCTCCTCCATCCGTAATTTTTACCGAGTAAAGAACGCCTATCCGCATCCGACCGCGGATGACCAGATTGTCATTGCCCTCGCCCCCCTCCTCCTGGATGGTGAGAGCGCGAGCTCATTTGCGTTGCCGAGAAACGACGCGGCATACTTGTCGTTCATGCCCATGCCGTGGAATGTGGACATCGACGGCCTTGCGGTGCAGGCGGTCCCCGTTGCGTTCCAGCGGGCCACTGACCTGACGGATCCCGAGACCATTCGGTACTGGATCCTCCTCCGCTCTGTGGACGGATCGGTAGCGGAACTGCGGCGGTACCAGTTCAACTACGACTACGATGCCCAAAAGCTCAAGGCCATCTTCGACCGACGCTTCATCCAGACCGCCGCTGACCAAGCCTGGGTTGGTGACGAGGACTTCCTGTCACGCTCCGCGACACAGGACTTCTTCATGCTAGGTAGCGAGAACCTCACCGAAGCATCGGCAACGCTGTATGGAGCAATCACGGGGCGTGAGGTCGAAGTTACTAGCGGTTCCGAGGAGAAGGACCGGCCGTACTACTTCCTCAAGGGAACGTGTTGGAATTGGCGCGACACCATCGGGCTCACGTGGACCATGCGCTTGACCACAGCGTCACCAACAACGGATGGGACAGTCATTCCCTCTCCTCCCAGCGCGGACAACACGACTGTCCTCCCGTTGGGAGCAGGGACGGAAATCCGCCTTGGAGCCCAGCCCCAGGACAACATGAAGGGCCCTGTTGCTCACGTTTCGCTGCTCCAACAGACAGCGCCCTACACCATGCCGCGGCAAGGGGAAACGGGGGACAGTGCTGCGGGGTTCATGCCGGGGTTGGAGGGAGAAGGGGAGTGGGTGGACGCCACCACCTTCCGCGCCATTGACGATGAGAGCGGACCCCCGGTCTTCTCCTCTTTCCTGGAGGACACCGATCCCAGCGTGGCCGAGAGACTCCTGGTGGTCTACGACCAGACGGACTCCCGCAAGCGCCTCCTGCTGCGGGTCGAAGAGATCCTTGACGGTAACACGGCGACGGTTTCGACTGACCTCAACGAGGCGTTCAAGTCCTTCGCTGACCTCCTCACCTGGACGTCAGACATCCCCGTGTCCGAGCGGGTCGAAGGGACACGGTTCTCCTGGTTCTTCTTCATCTGGCGTGGTGCGGTGTCGGGAGGCAAGCTGACCTTCCCGAACGTGTTCCAGGCAACGCGCAAGCCCTTCGGGGGAAGACTCGCATTCGCCGACGCTCACGTAGGAGACTTCATTGAGGTCGCGCTGGTCATGAACCCGGCCCACTTCTTCCCCGACAAGATCCCGGACACGGGATACACGACTGCCTACTGGGCGTCCGGCGACGACACAGTCTACCTTCGCGAGGACTTGGGGGAAGTGTTCACGAGGGGGATGCTCGGACACGCGCTCTACTTGGGAGGTACGGAGGACGAGGTCTACTCCATCGTGGACCTGATCGAGGAGCTCGACGACGGCACGTTCCGTGGTGCCGTGTTGGAAGAGGGTGGAGGCGCGGCCTCGTTCACAGACGATCAGACAGCACAGGTAGCCCGATTCGATTCGAACGTGGTTGAGAACGGAGTGAAAGGAAAAATCGACGCAACGGCGACGCCGGACGAGTTCCTCATTGAGCCCTACACCAGTGGCGCGGAGATAGCGGGGACAGAGGACGTCACCTACGGAACTTACTGGGCGTTCGCTGCTGCCGAGGCCACAGAAATCACGGGGATCGCTGCGGGCATGAAAGTCTTGCTGGCGGTTTCGGGATGGTTCCTGGTTGAAGAGATTGAATTTGACACCACGACAGGAGAGCCCCTTGGGTTGCACCTGGTCGAGATCGACACTGGCGCTGCGTGGACCGGAGGAGGCCCGCAAGGCTGGACGGTCTACGAAGTCGCCGAGATGCGCAACTATTTTTCCAAGTTGATCGCAGAGGCATCCGGCGTGATTACCGTGCTGGACAGGGCAGCGCACGGGACTGACAACGACGGAGAACACACCATTGACGACATCGCAGCGGGCACCGAAATCCTTGCCCCCGCGTACCCCACGCATCGGCCCGAAGCGTATGCCGGGGTTGAACTCGATACAGCCACGCGCGTAGACCAGTCCGATCTGTCGTGGAAAATGAAGGGCCTCTACCAGCGCTGGGAAATCGCTGCGGTCCTGTCAGAAACTTCGGTCGAACTGGATGTTCCGACGCAGGCCGACTTCGACACGCTGGCGGCGTTTTCATTCAATGGTAGGTATGCGTGGAAGCATGTCACCAAGCGTCTCCAGTGCCCCGGGGCCAACTTCGTCGCACTGGACGCCGACCAGAAGAAGCTGACGCTCGACAAGAGCGGAGATCCCAACCTCGACGGCTTCGAGTTCGACATCGAAGAAGTTGAGTCAGCCACACAGGTAAAGGTCGACCACTACTTCGACGCGCCGCTGTTGAACAGCGGAGCAATGCGTTGGGGGGTGGGGGACGTCCCCTACGCCACGGTCGCGTATCTTCCGGCGTCCACGACGATCACCACGGCCATCAATGGTGGCGTTGGGGGAGTCTACGTTCTCTTCCCGCGCGGGGGCACGCTGCCAACGCTCTTGGCGGGCAAGTACCTCTATTTGAACTTCCCCTACCTGGATGCAGAAAGCGTCTATGACGAGGGCCTCTTCGGAGACTATTCCGACGCGTACCTCACGCTCTCTCCGGCGTTGAACAGCATCGCAGTCGAAGTGACGACACGCGGGAACGACGGGACCTACGGTGACTGGGCTCTCCTTGATCTCGATACGGATTCACCCCTCCTCGAACCACTGAACGATGCGGCCGAGGCGCAAGTCTACGCGTGGCCGGTCAACGCGGGTTACACCCAGGCCGAGTATGTCCCCGCGCTCTACACGGGCGAAGCGAAGCACGTCTACGCTGACACGTTGGCCGCCAACTGGTTCATTTTCCAGAACCCGGCCTACATGCGTGCCGCGGGTCTTGGGACCCCCGACATGTGTCCCCTGTGCTACATGGAGCTCTCCACCACCAGGGAGAACGAGCAGACTAAGGTCACTGTGACGCGGCACGTGGTCGGCAAGGAACGCACCGAGGAAGAGGGCTTCTACGACGGAGGTGTGGCCGAGGCATTCACACAGGTTCTGGACGCACTGCCCCGCTACGAGTCTCCGGCGGCGCCCGGGGCGACCTTCGGCCACCGCGGAGACAAGTTCCCTGTGAGCGAGGGCTACTTCCTCCGCGTCTCATTCGCACTGATCACGTTTTCCACCACCTCGCAGCATCGGGCCGAGGAACAACTGGAGGATTTGGTTGGGGTTCCTGAGTTGCTGGAAGCCAGCCCTGCTCCTGGATATGCAAAGACGACCCTGTGGATTGGTTCCAACGCCGACCAGCAGGGCGAGATCGTCGCAGGGGACCAAGATAGAATTCTGGAACTGCGACTGCGCACTGATGAGGTGCGGGCCAAGACGGCATACCAGCTGGACAGCGCGGAGGTCCTGGGAAGCCTGGTTGAGCACACCCGCCACGGACACGGGACGATGGTCTCCGCACACCTCCAGACAGACGCCCCTCTCTTCTTCAGCGAGGACCTCACGCTCGAGGATCTTCAGGAGTGGTACTCACTATGGGTCTGATTTACGGCATCTCTGCGCTCCACCGGGGAACGGGAACGACGTTCGCCACCGAGACGACCTTCACGGCGCTGGAAGACCTCCCGGACCTCCAGGCGCCCGTGGCAGCGTTTCCCCTGCGAGACCTCATTAACAACACGCGACTGGGGGAGGCGTATCTCGACAACATTCGCAGTGTGCTCCTCGGAGTGTTCCGTGAGGTGTCAACGGGGTGGGAAATCAACCCGGTGTGGGAGGACAACGCGGCCCTTCGGGAACACGGGCACGACACGGCGGCACGCATTTTCATCCAGTTCGCCCTGGAGTCGTTCTTCGGATCTTACCTCCGCTCCAAGGTGGACTTGACAGGGATCCCCAATTCAGTGTTATACTACGACGTAGACCGGCAGAACGCCGGACTCCACTTCTCCGTCCGACTGCCTTCCCTCGACCTGGGGGAGGCGCTCCGCGCGTTCCAACGCTCCCTACCAGACGCCTCGCTCCTGGAGCTGGCGAAGCGCGTCTGTGACGAGACCAAGTTTCCTCCAGACACAGACCTCAACGCGCGACTCTCCATTTGCTGCGGACTCATCCTGCTGACCTACTACGTGGAGGGACGGACATGACCGAGGAGCAGCAGCTCTACCGGAGCGATCTTCTGCTCTACATCGACGGCGTGCACATTCCGTGTGTCGGCGCCATCGTCCGCAGCGGGCGCTTCACGATCCCCGAGGCAGCCATTGACCTGGTGCCTCACCCCCAGCTTGCAGGAATGGGTCGGGACGACCACGTCCCCGTTGTACTCTTCGAGTACGATGGACAGTCTCCCTACGGTCCGATGGGAACGACCTCGTTCCGCGATGACTTCCCTCCCTTCTACGAGGCCGACCCCAAGTTCCCCGTACTCGGTGAATGGAAGTACGCATTCGAGGGCAACATCATCGGCTGGGAGTACGCAGTCACGCCGGAAGGCGTCAAGGTCATGCGCTTCAACTGCCTCCACGACATTGGTTGTCTCGTGACCTACCTGTTGAAGTACGCCGTTGGATACGACGATGCTTACAAAGTGATCGGACAGCGCACGCGCAGCGCAAGCCGGGGCGAGGTGCGGCGCTTGGCAAAGAACTGGGACCTGTACTATCCTATCTCGCTCTTCTACAAGAACGGATTGCCTCCCGCGATCAAGAAAAAGAAGAAGCCCAAGGAAGAAGAGAAGACACGGTCGGCTGTCTTGAAAGATGTTCTCAAAAACAATGAAGCACGTGGGAAGACGGCACTGATCGAGGGAAAGTCTGTTGCTTTCCTCTCCATGGAAATTGTAGGAGACGAAATCTTCTACGAACTTCCGGACGAACGCATCGTGCTCAAGCGCGGCTCCTCTGCAATCGTTCGACGCGAACGCAAGACTCGCTTCAAGGCGGAGAACTATGCGGACGGACAGGTTGCAACGCGGCAGACCAGGGCTGGGCGTCGGCGCTCCAGCGCTGCCGACTACGTCAACCGTCCCTTCGACGTCCTCTGGAACATTTTCAACGCGTGTGACAAGCAGCACCAGGAGCAATTTCGCTCCATCATCGTCGGCCGTTACTTCTGGCCTCGCATCTCACGCACGCGGTTGCTCTACCGATTCCTTCCGGCCCCCCTCTTCGAACAGCCCATCGATCCCACCGAGCGCACTACCAAGTACGTCGGTGTCTTCGATTGCATCAAGGCTGTGGGGCACAGGTTCAAGTCAGGAGGCGCCCTCTACACACGCCTGAAAGCGTTCGAGGCGCTGCTCAAGCAGATGGCACAGATGGGGGGCGCGGGCCCGGCATGGGCGTTCTATCAGACGTTGTTCTCCCAGATGCTTTACGACCTGCTGTGCATCCCGAACCCCGCACTCTACGAAGTGGAGGCTTTGTCTACATACAAACATGTGATCGGGGAGGGAGACCCCAACTTGGAGAACGACAATCATGTGTTGGCCAACTACACCACAATTCCCACGTCGTTCATGGGCGTGCCTCCGCGCTGCAATGTGATCTTCCCCAGCGAGAAGATCGAGTTCCAGTATCAGGAGAACTTCCAGTCACAACCGACGCGTGTCTACGTCGGAGACCTCTTTGCCACCAAAGCAGGGCTTATCCGGCACAAGGGAATCCCGTTCACCGTGGGCTACCCCGAAGAGGCATTCGATCACCTGCGGGCTGGCAGGGTTCCTGGGAAGGCATACCTGAACAACTACGCGTTCCTGATCTATCCCGAGGAGTACTTCTGTGGCCCACGCACATTCACCACAGGCATGCCTCAGTGGTGGCACATGATGCAGGACAAGGTCACGGGCAAGAAGAAGACTCCGCGCAAGGATGTGGTCACCACTTCTTCTGATGCAGTGACCGCACTGCAACAGGCGCAGTCCGAAGACCTCCTCAAGACACGCAACCAGACACACGCATACAAATTGGAACAGTGGGAGAAAAGAAAACAACAGGCCATCACCGACGCGCGCGAAAAAGCAGCCAGGGAGGGACGCGACTACGTCCCAGGCGAGGAAGACTTCACCGAGGAGGCACCGAAGAAGGCGGCCGTGCACAAGGCCGTCACCCGTGAGACGGTGCAGAACTTTGTCACAGGGCAGGTTGCGCCATCGGGGAAGAAGAAAGTCAAGAAGGGCGTCCCCTACAAGCTCGACATGGACCCCTTCTTCTTTGCCTACGCGCGATACATCTATTACATCGAGCGCTACGGCGCACGCGTTGCCAACATCTCTGTGTCTGACAACCGCAACCACGTTGCTGGCTTGCCGTGCCTGGTTCTCGATCGCGAGAAGCCGGGGATGCACTTCTTTGGTTTCATCGAGAAGATCCAGCGAGAGTTCCGGCAGGATGGGCGCGGGATGCAACTCCAGATCACCTACGTAAGGGACATGTTGGAGTTCGTTGAGTCCCTCTCGGAATTGCAAGACAACAAGTTGCGCAAGCGCCTGGGTAGCGCGGAAAACAAGAATCCGGACGAGTTTTGGTACGTTTACGACAAGCACCCGGGTCTCGTTGCGTTCAATGAAATCAACAAGGCGTTTAACACCACCACCGAGTGGGAAGATGACCAGACGTTCGTGGAACACATGGAGACGGGGCAACCAGATCCCGTGCCTACCGTTGCATTTATCACTGCGATCCCCGAACACGCTTCGGAGTACTACGGGCGCCTATTGTGGGGAGGAACATCCTACGAAGAAATCTTGTTGGGCGTTGCACCGGAATCGAATCCACGTTTCTCTGTTCCCTTGGACCAGATTTTCAAGATCGTCAAGGTGGACCGCAACGACAGGGAACTCGAGGACGGCGTAGCTTTCGACCCCAAACAGTTCGAGAACCAGGCCAAGTATGTGGGAGAGAATGCGCAAACGCTTCCCCTCACCTCGGAGGAAACGCACTACCGCCTGAAGTTCCTGGACCACCTCCGAAGCGAGGGGTTCGATCCCGTTGCGCGCTACGACGACGCGGTGAAGTACACGTGGCGGCCTATCTGCAACCTGCACCAGTACGTGCGATTCTTCGCGGCCACCTGGGAAGCAGTCCTCGGCGCCGAGCTGTTCGACAATGACTTCTACTCTCAGTTCATGGAGAGTGTCACCGATCCGTCGAAGAATGTTGCAGCCAGCTATCCGCGCTACCTGTACCTCCATCCCTACATGTTCCCCGCGAATACCGCGGGCGTGACCAGCGGTGACCTGAGTCACATTCCTCCGGGACCGCCAGTTGACATCGAAGAGAACACAGAGAGAGGAAGAAAGAAGCAGACCTACGGGGTGCCCGCGTTGGACGAAGTTCCTCACACGAGAAAAGCGTGGCAGTATATACTGACTTTCTATCGGAGGACTCTCCTTGATCTGGTGCCGGAGGAGTGGTGATGGCAGTCGCGAGCAACAGGGACCTTCGCAAACGCGACGTTGATCTTTACAACGCATGGCGGAAGAATCCCAGCGCCCCCACGCTGTCCCCTTTACTCCGTAATCTGGACCCGCTCATTCACCGCGAGGTCAACCGCTGGCAAGGCACGCTGGCCCGTCCGTTTCTGGAGACGCAGGCCAAGAAGCTGGCGGTCGAGGCCATCGGGACGTTCGACCCCACGCGCGGGGTACAACTGTCCACGCACGTCGGCAACCGTCTTCAGAAACTGTCCCGGCCGAACTATACCTACCAAAACCTTGCGCGCATCCCCGAGCACCGGATGATGAAGTTCTACACGTTCAATGCTTCGCGAGGGCGTCTCATTGAGCAGCTGGGGCGCGAGCCGACGGCAGATGAGATGGCGCGGGAGCTGGTCTGGAGTCTTCCCGCAGTGCGAAGGTTCCAGAGTGAACAGCGGAGGGAACTGCTGACTTCGCAAGAGGGCCCCGAGGAAGACTCGAGCGCGACAGACAACATGGTTCACTACGTCTACCACGATCTCCCCCCGATGCAGCAGCGCATCTTCGAAATGAAAACAGGGTACCTGGGACACCCCGTGACGAAGCCCGCGACCATTCGAAAGGAGCTGGGCCTCACGCAGGGACAGCTCTCGTATCAGCAGGCCCAGATCCTGAAGCGGTTCAAGGAGGCGCAAGAGTAACAATGCAGTCCGTTCCCCTGCGCCCCCCCGCGACCGAAGAAGTCGAGGCTCCCAGCACTGGGACAGAGGAGATCCTGGGGAGCATTGTGCGTGTGCTGCTCAATCGTGCGTTGGCTCTGATCGGAGAGAGCACCGAGGCCCCCGAAGCCATCACGCGCGTGCGGCGCAAGTACACCAAGGCCCTCTGGATTGGAGCCGCAACAGCATTCAATCGGAAACAGACCAACGCAGCCCCCACCTACGAGAAGTTTGTCATCTACCGTCCGTTCACGCCCGACCTGCGGCGAAGCCAGGCAACGTCGGACAAGATTGCACGGTGGGTTGCTGACCCGACAATCCAATGGTCCCCACACTTCACAGTGACCGAGAGCGGCACGTACATGCAACACGTGGACCTGTTGGACGAAGCACGCCACACGCAGAATGCGGGAGGCGCCACCGACGCGAATGCAATTGGCATCGCAATCCCCGGGCGCGTCAACGACGAGATCCCCGAGACCGTTTACGCAGGGCTAGCAACAATTCTTCGGGAAATGGCTCACGCCTATGACATCCCGATGACCCTCAACACATTCGGGGAAGTAGTGCTCCCCGACTCAGAGGTGAGTTCTTTCATCGATCCCGGTGCCAACTTCGACTTCGTGAAGCTCGCCCGCCTCACCAATGTCGTTCCTGTTTCAGCTGTTTCGACCTCGATCTTCGAGGAGTACGAGGCGACCGACGAGGACATGATTCTCGCAGCGGTCGAGAAGTTCTCCGAGGATGCCGTGGGAGCCGGGGTCGAAGCGATGACGGATCGCGCCAAGCGCCAGGTTCTCGGGTATCTTTCTGCCCGGCGACTGACTTCCCTGAATGAGAAAGCAGTTCGTGATTACGCCGCCGACGGAGAGCAAAAGCTGGCACGCGGGCTCGGACGGGAATGGACTGGGCTCAGTGCCGCGCTGGAACTCGGAAGCGACGGCGACGACATTCCAGGGATGGATGTCAGCAACCTTCCGGAGGAGATCGTCTGATGTACTACGTGAGCCAAGGGGATCTTGCGATCATTCCCAGCGCAGCGCTGGTTGAAGCAGGGAAGAAAAAGATCTTCACCTTGGCTGAGATTCCCTCGGACTACGCAACAAGCCCCATCATCGGGGAGATCCTGCGCCCAGGAGAAGAGGGCTACTTGTCTGTAACAGGCATCCAATACCTGTTCTGCAAGGTGTGCCGTGTTCTCCTCACCGATCCCGAAAGTGACCCCCTCGATCCGAGCGGCACGCTTCTCGGGTCATTGTCAGGCCAGGTCAATCTGTCCGAAGGAGCGCGGGACGCTATCTCCACAGCGGTTCTCCAGGCCAAGGAGAAGATCCAGAGGGATGAGCTCGCGGAAAGAAACCTGCTCCCCTCCGAGCGCTTGGCCGAGATGGCAGTCGACCGCTATGAAGAGGACTCCTCGACAGGAGGGGCTACTGTGTATATCAACGTCACCAATGCTGAAGGAACGACGTTCACGCTGTTCCTCGACGGCGTTTCTGTGGGAGTGGAGTGATGCCGACAGTCACCCTGGCCGAAGTTCGCGACAAGGAAGAGGCACTCGCCCAGTTCCTTGCTGACCATCTGCCCTCCGGAAAGTGGGGAAGGAACGATGCCCTGCGACAGCTCGCCGCACGCGCGCTGGCCTACATCCTCAAAGCCCTGGATAAGGACAGGGACACCATCCTGACCCTCATCACACGGGACGGCTTGCTGGCCAATGATCTGGACGGCGACCAGAATGCCATCGACGCTGCGACAGCGTTCCTCCGAGATCTTGCAATCGACACGGGCGACGGGGCATTCGCGCAGGGAAGTGTCGTCTTCTACACCACGCGGGAAGGAAACATCACAGTTCCACAGGGAACCAAGGCAACCATCGGCACGGTGGATTTCACTACAACGTACATCGAAGACCACTCGATCGCATCCGAAGACCTCGTCGCCGTCCGCGATAGCAGAGGTGTGACTGTGGGCTACTCGTTCTCGCTCTCGTTCGTCGCTGACGAGCCCGGAGAGGACGGAAACGTGGATGTGGGCCCGGTTACCTCGTTCGATCCTTTTGACCCCTACGTTTATGCAGGGCAGGTCGTCCGGCAGTTCGAGGGAGGCCTCCCCAGTACGACACAGGAGGAAGTGCTCACCAACCTCCCGGATTACGTGGGCGCTGAGATCCTGGACAACGAGAGCAACATCACGACGCTCTTACGCAGGGACGCGCCCTACATTGAGACCATCGACGTGATCAAGTCGGGGGCGGCACTGATGAGCCGCGACCGTATCTTCGATGAGAATCCCGCGCTGCGGTTCCACACGACGGGAATGGCCGACGTTTACATCACATCGGCTATCGTGGAAGGCATCCTTGCGGAGGGGTCCAAGGTTGGAGGCGTATTCGACCTGGCCGCGCTGGACCCCGCGCCGCAGCACGACGTGCGCTTCTTCCGCGACCTCGAAACAGACTTCATTCTTCAGGGAGTGTTGGAGGGGGACATCCTCTACCTTCGCGACAACTGGAGCGGCACGCAAAACCAGTACGTCATCGAGAAAGTCTGGAAGAACTACCTGATGGCCCGCGCTGAGACTCCGTTTCCCGAGGAAGCCTCCGGCGTGACGTACTCCGTGGGACGCAGAGGAACAGCCTACCAAGATGTGATTCCGGGTATCGGGAGTAGTGCTTACCCGGAGACGGGAGAAACGACCTCGGAACTACAGGTTCCTGGGGCTGTGTTGCTTCCGTCCATTCCCTTTGTGTTTCTCGCAGATGTCTCGTTCCGCGATCCTACGAATACATACGCTGACCCCAGCACCGGACGTGTCCACTTCACACGGCGAGTGAACGGCACTCCGGCTGATCCGGCAACCGTCGACCAATTGGAGTACCGGATTGAGCGCCTGCGCCCCCATTACGCGGGGTCGAGGGAAGCCCTGGTTCTCCTCCACGTCGGTGACTATACTGACTTTGCAGGCCAGGCGCTCTCCCTCCAAGCGGCAACGATTTACGGATACGCCACGGCCCAAGGGCAGTTCTTCGGGGAGGATATCCAGGAGCGCACAGTCAAGGGCGACATCTTGTTGCGCCAGAAGCACGGGACACAGATTCCAATGACGGTGCGCTACGTCCGCGATAAGAACGCCAGCGCCGAGAACGTTTTCGAGGAAGAGGCCCTGCTCACCTATCTCGCCAGGACGTTGACCCAGGCAACCGACAATGAGCAGTTCGGCCTGGATGATCTGTCCCCCAGTGCACGGGAGGCATTCCCGGGCCTCCGCAGCCTCTATATTGACGCTGCCAAGAGCATCGTGGACATGCCTGACGGCACGGTCCTCCAGTTCGACGGGCTGATCTACGACTTTGACACGGCGACTCCGGAGTCCCGGTTTGTAGGTGACGTGCTCCCGTCGCCCCCGCTTCTCCCTTCCGAGTGGGGAGTCGGACGCAAGACCGTCCAGTTCTACTGCACGGAGGACCTGATCACGGCCTCGGAGGAGACGACAGAATGATCCTCTCCGGAACCACTCTCCAGTCCTACCTCAGTAACCTGGGGTCGTTCTACCAGCGTTACTTCGCGAACCAGGGAGTCTACGATACTCTCCTCCACGGGGCTGAAGAGCTTCTCCAAGAGGCCTACTACACCCTGATGGAGACGGTCTATCAGAATGACCGTCTCAACATGCGCCTCTTTCACAGGAGGCTCTGGCTTCCGATAGACCTGGACTTGCTCAACGTCACAGCGATGGAACAGCCCGACCAGGTCAAGCCTGCGTACCGCATTCCCTTGGTCGACACGACCTTCGCCGAGATCCCTTACCTGTCCGACCGAATCGGGCATCCGCGCTTGCTCCTTCGTTCAGGAAAGGACTACTGGGTTGAAGACGGAGCGCTCCTCGTCACAGCAGAAACGTATGCCCTCCTCTCAGTAGACCCTCGTGTCTCTCGGACGGAGGGTGTCGAAACCATCCCGGAGTTCCTGGAACGCCCCAATCCATCTCGCACACCACAGGCGTTGCCGATTCCCCCGACGGGAGACGAGTACCCGTACAACATCAATGCCGCAGAACAAATCTGGCCCAGCATTGGCCCCTTCATCGACGCAGGAAAGCCTGCTGTCTTGTCCGTGCGTCTGTGGGCCCCGCGTGTCGAGGTAGACGAAGCAGCCCTCGAACGTTTTTGGGGGGCGCTCATTGATGTTGAGCTCGACTCGGACGAGTTGCACCGGCTATTCGTGGACTCCCTGCTCTGGCTCTTCTTCCAAGGTCCGTCGCAACGGGTGTTCTCCCAGTGCCTCAACATGGCAGCGGGGCTCCCCCTAGTAAGCGAGGACGCTGTCCTCGTTGGCGCTGTGCTGTCGGGCACAGATTACGTGGTGTCCGTTAAGGCGTGGCGCGCTGCGGGTTGGGAAGACCAGACCTACACCTTCGACGCAGACTACAACATCGATCCGCGTCTCCTGGACTCCAACAATTTCGGGGCACTCATTCTTCGTAAAGGCGACGTGCTGACAGGCTTCTTTGACTACAGGGACAACCTCAACGATCCTGACTGGTGGCACAACGCCGTCATCCCTGCGGACCTTTTCAATGCAGAGGCTTACCGGCGTGCGGCTACGCCAGAGCGGGAAGAGTTCCTCATCACAGACGCCGACCCCGACTACATCGGGGACCCCCAGCTCTACATCGGAGCGGACGAAGACGGCACTATCAATCCTGCCGTGCGCATCAAGGACACGGACGTCGAGGCTTACGCAGGGCACCCCGACGCCACTGAGGACTACAACGACTTCTACCTCAAGGGCGACGAAGGACAGCTCTCAATCCTTCCCGCGGTGGGCCCCGGTACCCCTGGCGCACGCATCCTGGGACCGCACACGATCGTACTTGAAGTGGACGAGCCCATTGGCGCCGGAGGCCTGGCAGTCGCCAGTGCCGCACCGCGCACCATTCGCCTAAAGCACACAGCCAAGATTGTGAACATGGCGCTGGGTTCCGAGACGCGTCCGTCCGGATACGACGGAGAGGTGCCGGGGGACGACAGTAAGCCATTCAGATTTGACGTGGGTGCAGCAGCGTTCGGAACCTCCGAGGAGCTGGTCGGAGGCTTTCTCAAGATCACCGGACGGCGTGTGCAGGGGGTCACCGTCCCGTCGCTTCTCGGCGTCGAGGGGAGCTACCCCATCGTACGCATCGCGTCCACTACAGAGATTGACGTGGTCCCCTCCAACATCACAGAGCACGTCGACGGCGGCGGCCTCTTTGATTCCTATCCCTTTCCGTTTGGACGCACCTACGGCGCCCCGAACAACGGGGAAATCAGAGGGCACCTGTCGGGCACAGGGACAGCAGAAGTGGGGGGTTCCGGAGACCCTGATGTGGGGACGTTGGTCGACAGCGGGGGAACAGCGGCCACGACAGGAGGTCCCGCTCCTACCCAGGTGCAGATCCCCGGTGCAGACCTGGATGACTATGCCAGCACTTCCGTCAACCACGGGTACTACCTGGAGATCTATGCTGACATTGCAGGAACTCCGGCATGGTTCACCGCGCGGTTCCTCCTCAATGCAGGAGACCCAACCAAGCTCGACGTGACGTGGGTCGGCGGCACGAGTCCCGCCTCTACAGGAGAGACCGGGCTCGCGTGGCGCATCAAGAAGCTCGGGAGCATCATTGAGATCACCAGCGGCCTCTTCCTGGAACGAAATGTCAACGACGTGATCACGCTTTCAGGAAGTAGCACTTGGGGCAATGACGTCGCCTCAACGATTTACGACGTAAACACGGGAGTTACACCGCAGGAACTGACGGTTGAAACTCCCAAGTTCCTCCCCGAGTCCGGACTCGACTACGCACATACCCTGCAAGCAGGAAAGAATGCGCTCTTCCTCTTCCCTGTGTCGGAGACATTCAGGTTCCAACCTGAGCATGTTGGATTCAACGTCCGTGTCAGTGCTGCGGACAAACCCATCCTCGCTGTGCAGGACGGGCTGACGGCCGAGATCGCACAGGAGGCCTCCGCCGCGGGGGCGCCCTGGGGAGTACTGTTGAACGAGACCGACCTCGTATGGGAGTTCATTCCCTCCTTGGCCAACGAACTCGTTGAGCGGCGCGTGCGCAGTGCGGTACAGGATCCTGCCAACGAGTTCCGCGTGATTGTCGAGTTGTACGGCGAGCCCCTGGTGTTTCCTTTCCCTGATGCGGTGGAAGAGTGGCCCACTGATGACTTTCCGACGCCCGACGCCACCGGGCAATGGGACAAGCGCACACTGGGAGGCTACGAGGTAGAGGTACTGTCCGCGGCATCAATCAAGGACGAATCCATCGCGGGGACCCTCGCGGCATGGGGAGACTACCTCGTTGCCGCGGGTGAGGATTACAACGCGGGAAAGACAAAACGGTATCTCGGGCTTGTCAATCAAGGAGAACTAACGGACGTCTACGAGGTACTCGGGGCACACCAACTCCCGGTTACCGCTGTCACACCGGACGGGGTGTGGTGGGTCGTGGGCCCTGCGGAAGACACATACTCTCTCGAGCCCCCCGAGTGGCCTCCGCCTGGCTGGGCCAATCGCACACACAACGGCGTGAGTGTGGACGCACGGTGGGAAGTCTCCACCAACGGGCGCGTTCCGGGCAACCGATTCAAGATCGGCTACCGACTATTCCAGAACTACCTGAAGCGGGGGGTGTGGGGCTACGACCTCACCAACCCGAACCTGGGGACAGGGGACACCGATATCTTCGTTCTCCAGGTCTTGGAAAAGATCCTAGAGCAGCGGTCGGCGTACACCTTCCCGATGCTCCTCCCGGGCAGTGTGTTAGGCTCGTAAAAAGGTTTGCAATGGGACTCTGATGCGCGCGATCCTGGTGTTCTACATATAGAACGGGTAAAATCCTGTCCCAACGAACAGAGAGGGCACAATGACCCGGGATTTCATCAAGTTCGAAGAAGGAAATGACACTGGCGACAACCTCTCGGAGAGCATCGCGCCTGTAGAGGCGGGGGATGCGGCCAGTCCACAGGATCAGAACCGGCCTCTCGACGTGCTGCGCGCAAGGACTGAGGTTCTTCGCGCTGCCTGCGATAACGCCCTCTTCCTCGCCGCAGAGGACAGAGCGCTGGCGATCACCTGCCCAGGCGCCCTGCACTGGGGAGGTCCGTTCGATCCAACACTGGCTCCCGTTGCAGACGAGGACGCCCTCGATGGCTATACGGGACGCATCGGAATCGGAGGAGACTTGCACGTCGTCTCGCTGACGACTCCGAACAGCACGATCTTCTCGAGTCTCCAACATACGGACATCAAGTTCACCACACGGAAGACTGCGGCGGACGGAGGACGTCAGGTTTCGATCGAGATCGAGGACACCACGGACGTTTCTGTCCTGACCCTTACCGTGACGGGTACCCCCAAGAGACATCTCCTGATCCAGTTTGACTCCGGGACCTCAACTCCCACGGTACAAGAAGTCTTTGACGCCCTGACCGACACGGCAGACAGTGCGTTCAATGCCGAGGCCTCGGCCCTCATCCTCCCTGAGATCACGGGCACAGCAGGGAATCCCATCCTCGAGCTGTCCAAGATCTACCTGGTCCCGGGGTGGGACTTCGAGTACCACGTCATCCACAAGGGAGTCCTCGACGCGTTCTTCAACATCGATGACAACCGTCTGGCCGAGGGGGACAACCTCTGTCTGCGCTTCAACACCCTCTTGGATCGGCGACAGTCCCTCAAGGACGGAACCCCATCCGATGGTATCTCGGTCAGCCCCGTAACCGAGCCCACCGTCACCGAGACTGCCCTGGTTGTTGGGCGCAATGACACCAGCCACCTGGAAAACGCGATCCCCCTGGCCAAGGTGGACGGCGGCAACCTGGTTCTCATGAATGGTGTCCCGCTGCGTCCCGGGCACTTCTGGGCTCCCGAGGGCGCACAGTTCTCGGATTCCGTATCGCATACGGCCCGCGAGATCCACGTCCGCACAGTAACACTGGCGACCTTCGAGATTTCCGGGGGAACGATTCCCAAGCGGCATCTCCTGCGGACCTATCTCAACACCCCGCGGAAGCGCGCGCTCAAGGGTAACGTAGTCATCATTGCAGGAGGGGCGTACTACGTCGAGGGGCAGCACTTCGTCGTCGACTCCTACCGTGACAGCATCCTTCAGCTCGTCGAGTTCGCCTCGGCCATGGGCAACGTGTACTTCCGCGAGATGCCGGACATCGCTGAGAACCTGGGAGCGTCCGCGGCAACCATGGGACCGCCTGCGGCTCTCATCGGATTGGACACCCGGTTCTTCGAGCGCCATCCAGACCGCGACCGCATGATCGATGTCCAAAGTGCGCTGGAACGTCTGGTCATCACAGCGGTCACGGTCGCCGAAGCTGCGGCACTCTCGTCGCGACTCGAGGAAGTCCTTGGAGTCTACTACTCCCCTATTGCCGGAGGACGCACGGTCCTCAACATGGGAAGCCTGACAGGCGTCCGGAGGATGCAGGCTCCTACGGAAATGCAGACCCAGTACTGGCAGGAGTACAGCGGAACGCGCCCCAACCTGTGGGAGCTCGGGGGCAGGGTCCTGTCACCAAAGCAGTATGGCATCGTTGCTGATGGAGAAGCACTCACGGACGTGGGCACTCTCGTTCCCTCTGGGGCATTCCCAATCCCGAGTGACCTCTCTGCCACCGAACAGGACTTCGGGGCAAACTGGGCGACGCAGGGGAAACCAGGGACAGTAGACCTCGCGACCCAGATCGCAGCCATCCAGTTCGGCGAGGCCATCAGCGGCAATGCTCTCGCGGACAAGTGGCGTGCCTTGGTCACCAGCGGCAGCAAGGCGTTGGCGCTGACCGAGCTTCGTGATTACCCGATGCCTGTCACAGTCTCTCCGACGGGCTCTCGCTCCTTCGGACTTCACAACGCTACACACTACGGAGACAGTGCTACCGTCATCAACGCTGCGGTAGCAACAGCACGCTCGCGCGGGCTTCATCAGGTGTTCCTGATGCCTGGTGAGTACACCATTGACGCCGCAGTCGACGCGCCCGACATCGATTTCATCGGAATTGGTTCCGAAGACAACCGCCCCATCGTAGTTTTCGACAGTAGCAACATGCTCTCGGCGTCATTCACAGGGGCGTTCGCGGCGCTGCGCCTCAACAACGCGCGAAACCTCAACTTTGCGTTCAAGTCCAATGGAACGTCCAGCCCGAATTTGCACGGGATCTTCGAGACCGATGCAAACCTCATCTCCTGTATCGGTGTCCGCAACTGGGTCAAGGAATGCTCGTTCACGTCTTACGATTTGCGCACCAACCAGACCGATTTGTTGAACGGAGGCGTCAGCAACGGGGAAACGGTCATCTTCCGCCAGATCTCAGCGATCATCGGAGATCGCTACAAGAGCACCGCGGCACCGTCGGGCTTCATGCGAGCGGACACCGTCTTCGGACTGTTCTTCCCCAAGGTCCAGGATTGCTTCTTCTTGGGAATGTTCATGGGAATCCCGACCTACTCAGGGACCCACGCGTCGCGAGCGTTCATCGACCTGGGAGCCGAAGAGGGGGATTCGTACATCGCGGGGTGGGAGTGCAGCTGGTACCACCAGGCCATGATCGGAGGCTTTTGGGACCTGGACTGGTTGTCGTCCGGAACCGAATCCGACATGCGCTGCTTCCCGCTGGATCTCGTTAACTGTGGCTTCGTTACCTGCGGGGTTGTCATCGACTCCGATGAGCCTCCCGCGGCTGGCTCCCCGACCAACCCGTTCGAAGTCGATCTTGATGCAGGCCCTGCGGTTGCGATTCAAGGCATGTCCATCATGGCCATGGCGCGGCGCGTGCACCAGTGCACGTTCCGTGATGTCCTCATCAATAACAGATGCGAACAGATTCCGGGCAACCCAGCGACAGACCAGGAGTACGATATCGCGTTCCACTCGGCACTTGGGCTGATGGCGGCCGAGATCGTCGGGTGCGAGGGAGGAAGAGAACTCACCCCGGTAGGCGGCTTCGGCGTGCACAACGGAATCAACTTCGTCGCCAAAACCGTGCATCACGCAGGGCCGCTGACCTTTATTATCCCCGCGGGAGGCCCCTTCGGGGAAATGTGGGCGTTCGCTGCTTGCATGCGTGACAATCACTTCGACATCATCCAGCAGTTCGAAGACGAAACGGCCTCAACGAACGTGACCATTGGTGCCTTCTTGCCCTCGTTCTCTGCTGTGTGGCTGGACCCCGCTTTCAGAGCGCTCGCGCTCGAAGAGCCGGTCTCCACCATTGACGGGGCACCGTATGTCTATGGGATGCACTCGTCGGGAATGGTGTACGAGAACAACCAGCTTTCCCTTGCGGGCGTGACGACTTCGGGCCTCTACATCTCGGCAAACTACGTTGTCCTCGGAGCCAATTGGCTGCGCCGCATGGGACTCGACAACCTTCCCGGAGGGCCTCCGGCTATCGGAGACTCCCCGGTCAACTACATCTCGGTGCGCGACAACTTTGTTCGCGGCATCCGAACTGACGACTACAACGGCGCATCCAATGCCTCTGCGCATTACACGGTAGCAGCAAGTGCTGGAGGTGGCCTCAACAAGTGGGCCGATCCGGGCGGGGACAGCCTTTATTGGATGTGCGTAGGAGTCATCTCTCATAACTACGGGTTCCCGCTGCTTTCCCCGGGACCTTTCGACTCACACACCCCGAGTGGGTATTCCCAAAGGATCATTCGCGATAGCGACATTGCGGCGCTGACATTGGACGACGACTTCTGGGATGACAGCCGAATGAAATCTGTCAGCCTCGACTACGAACTCGAACCGGAAGTAGCAGGACGAAGGAACACGGTCCTCATTGGAGGAGGAACGGGCAGGACGCTGGATCTTCCGCCGGATGCCCCCGACGGGACGTCATTCATCATCAAGGCTATTTCGGCAGGCCCACACACAATCGACTGCGACCCGCTCTCAGGTGGAACCATCAAGTTCGAGGATGGGGTGACCACCACTCTGGCAAACGACGCGGTCAACGACATCATCGAGGTCATCCGGGAAGGTGACCGTTGGTACGTCTTGAACGTCGTCGGATGGGGATTGACCGCCTTCGATATCACGGTGCAGGAAGATGGCAGCAACATCCCGAACACGCCACACTCCACGCTAAACTTCACACAAGGAGTCCTTGCGGAGGACGGGGGCGCCGGGGTGGCGACCATTCTCGGCAGTCTGATCAAACAGGGTTCGAGTGTCTTGGCCTCCGACACGACGACTACTTCGGGTACTCCGGTTACGCTGCACTCATTTAGCTACACGAAGCTGAGGGCCGATTCACTTCTCATGGTCATTGCCATCGTTTCGGCCAGCAATGACAACAATGACAAGTGGATTCGTTTTCGGCTGCTCATCGGGGCTAGTGTTGAGTGCGGTGCGGCCATTGTGGGCAAGGCTAACGAGGGCAATTGCGCAACGCTGATCACAGTAGCGTCAGGTCTTGCTGCTGGGTCGCACACGCTTCTGGTTGATTGGGCAACAGAGGCCAATACTGCACAGTGTCAGCCTGCTACAACGGACTACGAGGAGTGCAAAATCTTTGCACTGGAAATTTTGATCTGAGCTGGAGGTAGAGATGCCGCCTACCAATTATCAGTATTCCATCGCGGATGACACGCCGGATGGATCGGTGGATTCCTCTCGAATGTTGGTCGAGATCGGTAATGCCGACATCGATACAGATTTTCAGCGGATTGACACCGTTGGAGATGTGCTCGACATCTGGTTTGTGGATGCGTTGTCCGGGGCCGAAGAGACGACGCTGAACGGCTTGGTAGCTGCCCACAACTTCTTGGCTGCTGTGAAGGCCAAGAAGTTCGCAGCGATTGACGTGCGGACTGTGGAGCTGATCGAGACGGGTTACACATTCAACGGCAAGAAGTTCAGCCTTTCGCTCCCAGCGCAGATCAGGACAATGGGAATCCATCAGGTGCGCGACAACCCGGCGGTCGTCTACCCGATCAAGTGGAACACACGGGACGACGACGAGGCGGTCGATGTTCCTGACAGCGCTACAGTCGACGGAATGTATCTGACTGGACTCGGTACCTACCGTGCACACGTTGACGGGGGGACAACGCTAAAGGATCTGGTACGTGCGGCAACAACGATCGCCGAGGTCGAAGCCGTCGTGGATCCAAGATGACCGACATCCGCATCGTCTTCACGACCGATAACGCCTGGTACTCCAGGCTGATACGCTCCATCACACGGAGCAAGGTCAGCCACGTCCTGGTCTCGTTTTACTCTCCCTGCCTGGGCAAGGTTGTGGCAATGCACGCGACGCCGACAGGGTATGTGGTCGAGCCCTGGAAACGCATCGTGGCGACGCGGCGTGTCGTGGCCATGTATCGCTGTACTATCCCGCTGGATGACGCGGTCAAGGATCTGGCTGAGTGGCTCGGCACGCGCTACAACTACGCGGGTGTTTTTGGGGCAGCCATTCAGGCTATTGCGGCTCTCTTCGGACGCCGTATCCGCAATCCACTCAACGATGCGCGTAAGTTGTACTGTAGCGAAGCAATCGTCAGGCTGGTCCAGTTTCCCCCTGTGCCGCGAAGCGTGGTGCTCGTTCCGGAAAGCACGAGTCCGGAGAGGCTCCTCAGCAAATACATCAACGTAGAAAGGAAGCTCTTTCCCAAGGTCCCCAGAGAGGCTGCGTAATGCCCACACTCTTGGCCAAACTTGCCGCTGCGACCAAGAACGCCAAACCCTACTGGCGTTGGTTTCTGGCAGCGCTTCTCTTTGTCCTGGTTCTTTTGGCTGCGTACGTTATCTGGCGCAAGCTAGAACGTCTCCGGCAGCTCGAGAACGAGCACGCGGTGCTCAAGGAGAAGCTGAAGCACGACCAGATCAAGTCCAAGCTCGTAACCAATGCCGAAGAGCGCAAGAAACTCCAGGGCCAAATCGAAGCCCTGGAGAAAAAAGAAGAGAGCATCACGAAGAAGATAGAGATCGAGAAGGAAACGTCCAAGGCGCTCCAAGATAGCATTGCCAAGGCCAAGTCCTGGAAGGACCTGGAAGCATGAAATACGTGACGCCTCTCCTGATTGCCTACCTGGTTCCGTTCCTGGCATTGGCCGCGGACAAACCGCTGTCCCTCGAGAAGTTCTCACTCATCCCGAAGTGGGTGGAGTGTCCCGTCACGGAACGCGACCCTGACAGCGATAAAGGCTACGTTTGTTACGATTTCAACGCAGCACAGTCCCTCCTCACAATCGAGGCCGAGGCAATCGGTTGGCACAACATCAACCTGCAACTCAACCTGAAGGTGAAGAACCTAGACGAGCAGATTGTCCACTACAGGGGCATGTCAGTTAGTCTGGAAGGTGACGTCAAACGCCTGACCGAAGGTTACAGCGGGGCGATGAAGATCATTACGGAGACCGCGGACCGGGCTCGTCGGGCGGAGAAGCGAGACGCTCTTGGGGGAGCCCTGCCTTGGCTTGTCGCCGCAGCTGCATTGCTGCTCGTAGGGGGTTTCCTTGCTGGGTGGTTTGGGAACCAGGAGGCAGCCAAACCCTGATCCCCTTGACCTCCATGGTCTGGTGTCCGTGCTTCGCGTTGAACTTCCGAAGCCCCGTTACGCAGACCTCCTGCTTTCTCACTTTCCCGCGTAAATAGGTCACGTAGCCCTTGCCCCAGCATTGCTTACAGTTGGAGCCACAACACGCGCCGATGTCCGCAAATACTACAGGGCGCAGGGTGTCGTCGGGAGCGGCATCGAGGAGGTCCGGGATCTCCGGAACCTCTGCCAGACAGGTACTCTTCTCGGTGGCGCGGCCAGTGGTGATAGGAACAGTAGGAGCGTCCGCAGGATAGACGTTCCCTACATGTTGAACGGCTTTTTGGAACGGGGTTTCTTCGGATTTGGCTTCAGGATCTTCCGTATCACTTCCGCTTCGCATCTCTTCTCCCTCGTTGATCTCCCCAGATCACATCCTTCTGCTATCAGAGCTAGCGCAAAAGCATCGGAGGTGTCAAGCGAGGTTGGGACGGTTCCCGTGATCTCCACCACCGCATCCCGCACATGCTCCTTTTTAGCCCCGCCGTTCCCCGCGGCAAACAGCTTCAACTGGGAAGGGGCCACGTCAACGTAGGGCACCTCTGCAACCGCGCAGGCTAGCCTCACGGCGCCCCCAACTTCGCCCGCAGCGAACGGACGGTAGGCTGCCTCGGTCGCATAGCTCTCGATGGCAACAAGCACGGGGCGTTCTGCGCGCAGGAGGGCCAGCAGGCCCGCATAGATTTTACGCAGGCGGTCTCCGTCGCTTCCCCCAGGAACGGGCGTGGCTCGGACCTCCATCTGAAGCCGGATCTCCCCGTTCTTCCAGACCGCTAGTCCCGTGCAAGTGTACGAGGGATCCACGCCCACATAAGCCTGCCCACGATTGGTTGCCCGCGCTCCCTCGTTCATAGTATTCTTTCTACCCGAGACCTCTGCGAAAGGCAAAGGGAACGCCATGAGCTTAGACTTCAGTCCCGGTGTCTTCCTCTCGATCTACGGGGACATCGTTCCAGACGGCCCGCGACTTGTGCTCTCGACGCGGGTGACCTACCCGCGCAAGATCGGAGAGCTCTTTCTGTTCAGGTTCCCGTTCACAATGCCTTCCGTGCGTCCCACTGCACAGAATGTGCAGTACTACTACAAGGATATTCTGGCACGCATTACACGCGCAGAAGAGATGCGCAGGTACCCCACCAACCAGGCCCTCACGCTACGATCGGAAACCCTGCGAGCATCCGGCTACGGGCCCGACGGAACTACGGTTCCGGAGTGGGGTGACTTCATCCGGATCCTGATGCCTGCCCCGTTCTCCCCAGAACCTTTCGTGCCGCAACAAGCAGGTCCCAATGCAATCCCGTATGAGTCCGACACAATGCGCGTCATGGGACAGGAGCTCGATGACGACAGCTTGCAGCGCATCTACTCAGGAAACTTCTTCCGCCGTTCGCGCGCTCCCCGAGAATGGGAACGTGGCTATCAGCGAATCGATCAGGTGTCGTTCGTAGGAGACAAGTTCGGATTTCCTGGGGGCTATTCCGTGGTCTCCCTTATCGATCTTCGAGAGTCTGCCCAGGTGCCTCAGTGGGTTGCAGACAACCAGAAGATGGCCCTCCTCGGTACGGTTGCCATCGGTGCTCTGGGATCGGGTTTCGCAGCAAAGATGCACGCCAATACTCCTTGGCGTCTCACAACGTCAACGCAGCCCGAATTGGGGACGACATTCCACGACGGAATGGAGCCAGGGTTCCTGGAATTATATCCTCCCGACGAAGATGGATTTCCCGTCGAGGTTCGGGGGGTGCACGGCACCGCCAATGGCGGAGAGGGAGCTGACCGTTTCAGCATCAATCTCGACCTCACACGTTCAGACGGAGTGACCATTCCTGGTGGAGAGTTCTTCGAGCTCAGCGACAAAAACAATTTGCGCACCCTTCGCCTCACTTCCGGTGGGGGGATTCAGGGTGACTACACCATCATCGATGTCGACGATCAGATCGGCGCAACCGGGAAGTACCAGACGGCGGTCCTCGATGTCCCCTCCCCCGACAGCGGGGCATGCGACACAATCGTTGCGTCCAACCAGATCAATAACTTGTCAGGCACCATCGGAAACATCAGTGTTGGGAACACGATCACAGTCACTTCAGGTGCGGACGCAGGGTCCTACCGCGTTATCGCAGTGGGAGTTTCAACAGTCTACGTCGAAGAGTTGAATGGAATTGCTACGTCGTTTGCGACGGGTTCTGTGGGACAAACCTACATCGTGCACGACGGAGGCCTCGACCAAAATGTCCCCTCGGTTTCCTGGGAAGTCCTTGCAGCAGATGGAGAGGTCCTCGAAGAGCTTCTTGTCAATCCGGAAAGCACGCTGACCGTATGCCGCTACATCTCGGACGCGGAGGTGTGGGTGAACGGCTTCGTGCCTCTTTCACCGTGGCGGGGAGAACTGCGTGCCATTTGGGTGGCACGTGCCTGGGTCCAAACCAACCCCACCTACAACCAACTCTCCGAAATCGACGCAACGCGCAAGAACGTCATCGAACTCGAAAACGATCGCACCAAGACCATGTTCTTCCGCGAGTCGATGCTGGCCAGGTCAATCTTCGTCGAAGGCCCCGACTCAGAAGTAGGCGACCCAGCTCCCCTTTCTGACTCAGCCAACGGGAGGTACCGGTTCTCGGGGTTCCAGGGAGAGGCGTCAGGCGTAGATTACTCCGGTGCCGAGGGGACGATTCAGGATACGAATCTCTACGAGTACACGAGCCAGACAGAAAACTTTCAACAGTCGGACATCGGGACGAAGCTCACCATCCTCGGGACGGAGTACTACATCGCTGATTTTCTCTTCCTCGGAGGGCACGGGCAGGTCGCATTCATGACCAATCTGGATGGGAGTCTTCCCTCTTTCAGCTCAACCGGCGCGACCCCGTCGGCGCACACCGTCGAAGACCGTTACTACGAGGCCACACTCGAAGTTGACTTCTCCCAGAAGGTCATCAACAACCTGGGCGATCCAGACGTACTGACCGATGTCCCTTGGCGCTTCATTCCCACTGTTCCCGTCGAGTGGACTATTCATGCTCCACTTTTCGACTGGAATGCTCGTGCGATCCCAACAAGCCTAGGCGGTCTGGAGGACGGAAATCCGAACCTTATCCCCATCGACCCCGACACGGAGGCACATCTTCTGCAAGAAGTTCCCATCATCGAGGGCAACTACTACGCGGTGGATTTCCAAATCGACGTCGAGTCTTTTTCCGAGGAGGACTTCACCAACACGGGACGCTTCCGGATAGTAGCCCCCCCGAACGGACAGCTCCTGCCAGGGACATTTCGTGACGCACACGCGATCATCTGTCGGGGCGATCCGAATGCGCCACAGATCGTCTACGCCTACCCGGTGAACTACGATGACCCGGCATGGCAGAACAATGCGTATTCACAAGGAACCCTGGGGCAAATCGGCCTCAGTGGCAGCGTCTACGTTTTCACTAAGGACAACGGGACACAGCCAGACTTCGTGGCGGGCATGGAGGATGACTTCATCTTGCAAATTCGCACGGAGGGGCCCGCCAAGGGCATCTTCACCATTGACAACGTGTCCACGCCTCCCGACACCATCGACCTTCTCACGCTCAATGGGGAAACGTTGAATCTGTCCGGTCAGATCTGGACAGAGTTGGAGTGGGCGCTCTTCCCAGTAACCGACCCAGTGTCTGGGATCATCTCACAATCCGTCCGGTGCAGCGACCTCCGCTGCGTGCGCCAACCTGAACCTACAGCGCCCGGCTACGTTGGGGATACCTACTTCCGTCAGGACTTCTACATTGACATCTTCCCCAGCGTCGAGGAAGCCATCAACGCTCGTGAGGCCATCAAGCGGGAGATCTCCGCACTGATGACCTCCTTCGGCGGAGAACTATCCGAGTTCGTCGTCGTCCAGGTCGAGGCCTACGGCCAGGTTGGAGAGGGCCTCCAGGAAGCCTTCTTCACTCCGTGAGGTAGAGCATGAGAGTTCGCATCATCTACACCCTGACCAAGACGCTCCTGGCGGACGGGACCTACAGGGTCGCTGTCCAGGTGGACTCGACCGAGGGCATTACACCCAAGATCTTCGTCCACCGGGACGGCGTGTTCGTCTCCACCGCACGGCCGGTTGACATCGAGCTCTATCCCGAAGACGCCCCCGAACAAGAGGGGGGCCTCTATCGCCGGGCGACAGGCGAAGTCATCGTGGACGATGTGTCCTCGGCCCTCTCGTCGGCCAGCGCAATAGGAGAACGCATCGACGCACTGGCCGAGCAGTACCAGGCGCAGGCAGGCGACTACGATGGTACGGAGCAGGTAGAGGTCGAGTATGGCAACTGAAGAAGCGCGCCTTGTTCAGGACCGCAGCTCACAAATCGCGGCAGATGGGTCCCCCATTTACCAGATCATCAACACCCTGACACACAACGGTCCGCTGCCTGACCACGGTGTCTTCGTGTTCCTGATCGTCGACGAGGCAGATCCTTCCCAGGATACGTTCTTCCGCATTGCCGAGGTGCCCGACCTGTCGGCATTCCTGTTCGGCCGCGACAATGCCCTCGCTGTGGGCGGCTCCTACTACAGGATCTCCAGCCTGACCGCGACCTCGTCGAGTTTCTCCGAGGCAGATGCTCTGGCAACCACGATCAAGGAGCGCGTTGACACACTGGTCGTGAGCTGGACCGCGGCATCCGAGGATTGGCTGGGCTCCGAGGCATACCTTCTTCCCACGGGAGACCCGACCCGAGAAGATACTTACAGGGACGCGTACACGGTGGCCTACAGCGCATACGTGTCGGCACTCATCTCGCGAGATGAGATCCAGGAAGACCTCGACGCCAAGAAGGCAGAGATCGAGCGCTACCGCACCCTGGCGGTCCTCGTGGAAGACATCAAGACGCGGATGGACTTCATCCTGAAAGCAGAGACCACCTACTCAACGCGGGTCTCCAGCGTGAGTTCGGCTGACTGCACGGTCCTCTCGACCATCCAGGCCTACTACATCCCCTTGGAGGAATCGATCACGGGAGCACGCACTCCGGTTGATGAGGCGGCGCAAATCGCCGACACCGAGCAGACCACGCTCGAAGATGACCTGGCAACGCTTCTTGAGTCCTACACGAGCGCACAGAACAACGTCGAGAACACCAAGAGAACCTCGGATGCTGCCGAGGAAGCACTGGTCACCTTCTGCCCCAACATCGATGTGGTCGAGATCCAGAACGAGGCCATCCAGGCGGTAGCGGTGGCCAGCACCCCCACCGTTTCCACGCTCGAAGTATCCTCGTAGGCAAAAAAGGGGACCGACACGAAGTCGGCCCCCGGGCATTCACTGTCACCGCCTATCAGACGGCGGCCAGCAATGGTCGTGCTCGGACTAGCAGGGACAGAAGGGTCACCAGCTTCGCCGCAGCGAAAGCCAGCTTGACTCCTGCCCAGAGTCCCCGCAGGAACTGGAACATGCGCACTCCTTTCAATAGCAGCGCGGCACTTCCTTACTGACTTGCTTCCTGGACCGCAGCCTCGACGGGAGATACCTCCACGTCTGCATACACCCCAGCCGCCCAGGCCACGACAGCCTCGTGCAGCTTCTCTTGCAGGGGTGCAATCTTCTCCGGTGACACCTGCGCCCAATAGCGGAGCTTACCCTCCAGCACAGTGAGCAGATGCTCGGCATCACGGCACTTGGCTCTTGCGAACTGGCTGTCCGGCCCGAGGGTCAGACAGTTGGTGACGATCGCTCGCAGACGCCGATAAACATCAGACGGGATATTGGGATGCTCCGCGGTGGAGATGCCCAACACCCGTTGCGGTTTGCCCGGGCGCTGGAAGCGCGTCTTCTTGGCGTTGATGCGATAGCCCGCCTTCTTGTACCTCTTTCGAACCAGCCTTTCCATTGCGTCGGCGTCTTCACGCGAGATGTCGTGCGGCGTCGAGAGGTAGACGTTGTCCGAATACCTGGAGTACGTCCACTCACCTTCAGAGAACTCATCGCGCAGCGTCTTCAGAAGAGGTTGGTCGATCTTCCAATCCACCACCGCGTTGCACACCGCACCCGAGGCCGGGGAGCCCTGGGGGACGATGTAGCGACTGCCCCAGGAGAACGTGTGTGGGACGGTAACGAGGCTGGAAAGCAGGGACGCCACGTCCGACGAGTATCCCAGGTAATCACGGAACATGTCCTTGACGGGCCCCTGCCGCGTCGAGGTGAAGAAGTCCTTGATGTCCAGGTGCAGAATGAGCTTCTTCTTGACGTGATCAGGCGGCGTTTCCAGCACACCCCGACCAGGAACGTAGGCAGCAACGTGCGTCCCGAACGGGATCGGTTTCAGGAAGCGCGCATAGAGCACTTTCTGAATGCGTTTGAGACGCATGTCCGGGGCGTGGATCAGGCGCTTCCCTCCCGAGAACTTCGGGATGGTGAAGACCTTGTAGAGCTTGCCGCGATCGACAATCAGCCACCACATGGTCTTTGCCTTGATCCCCAGTGCGCAGGACAGGTCGAAGTCATTGAGGATCGGGGGCAACCCGAACGCGGGGGCTTTGGGGAGGAAGAATCCTTCGACGCTTGTATTGCGGAATGGCATTAGATGTCCTCCACGTTGACGATCTTGCGCTCGCCCCCGCCTGTCTCGATAACGATTTCACCGAGGTCTTCCAGGTCTTCCGTCCCCGCCTCTTTCTGCCGTGCGGCTGCGTCTGCCTCGAATTCGTCGGCACCCTTCTTGTAGTCACCGTCGGTATCCGGCTTCGTGCAGAGGAACTCGTAGCAGTCGATGTCCCCAAAGACGCACTGCTTCATCAGACGTTGGAGCTGTCGAGGACAGATGGAACACGGAGACCCAATGGGTCCTTCCAACTGACCAAGCAGGAAAACATCTTCAGTCAGGTCGGCGTAGCGCGGCGCGTCCTTGTCATTTGAGATCTTGCGGTCGCTACTGTTGGACCAGAAGCGACTGACCAGATACTGAAGGACACCCCGGTTCTTCTGAACGCGAGGACGATACTCGGTAGGCTCGTCGTCCACCCGGTCCTGGGACTTCCGCTGCTCCTTCATCCAGAAGCTCGTATCCCAGGTGGAGTTTGGGCGGTTACGAACGGCGATGGGGACCATGATCATCCATGGGCCGTTCTTCTGCATGTAGGCACAGATGGCAGCGAACTCTTCCTTGATCCCCGAGAGGGCAGTGAGCATTACTTGGGCGTTTCGGCATGAGGCACTGAGGCACAAGGCGTATCGCCAGTACCTCATCATGTCGTCACGGAGGTCTTCCGGAACAACATAGAAACGTTCGAACGGGATCTTGTGGACGTGCTTGCGCCCAACCTTGATCTCCGCTACGCCCCCACGATGGAGGGCGTCCAGGGCGGTTAGTGCCTTACTCATCAGATGTACTTCCCCATGTGCAAAACGGTCCCGGGGAGTCCGGGATCACTTCCGTTAGGTGAAATGAGCCAGAACAACGGGACCTCTAGCGGGTTGGTGGGCACAGAAGCCCCTCCGTCTGTATAGTACACGACCACATCGGGTTTGAGCTCGACAGCCTTCCGCAGTGCCGGGAGGAATGCCGTCCCGCCGCGTCCGTGGATGCGGAAAGAGTCGGTAAACTGGGGTTCGATCTTGTCGTCTTTTACCAGGTAAACTCCGTCCTCGCGCACGTCCGCATCGCACTCGATGACCCAAAGCTGCACGTCAATGTCGTGGCGCTTGCACAATGCGATGATCTCGGCGATGGCCTCCTCGAGTTCGGGCGTCGACATTGACCCGCTCGTGTCAATGATGAACACGAGCTTGTATCGAAGCGCGCGCTCCGTGCCCGGGTAGGGCAAGATCCGATACCGCCAGAACATAGGCCACCTGCGAACCTTGGGACGGATCATCGACTCGTTGATCTTGTTGCTCATCATCGAGCTGATGGCGGGGGACAGGATATCCTGCCACGGCACTCTCGTGTCGCGGAGCCAGATCTCGAGGTCCTCCTCCATGCCGCCCATCCCGGATCCGCACGCCCGGAGGTGGTCCTTGACGGCCCTTCGGAAGAGCTTCCGCATCTGTCGCCGTATTTCGTGGGCTGCGCCTTCCCTCTCGCCTCCCGTCATTGCCCCCGCGTCGTCAACGAAGAAGTGATACGAGAGGACGTACTTCCGCATACGGAAAGCAAGGTCGCGGTAGACCTGGGGGACGCCGTCGGGGATTTTCTCTCCGTCTTGTGTCAGGAACTCTACCTTGTCCGGGGGCGCACCCTTTTGTGGGGTGCTCATGTTCACGGTGCCGATCAAAGGAGTGATGTTGGGCGGTGCGATGCCTCCCTCGGGCGGTTCTGCGGACCAGTCCACAGGACCCCCAAAGCGCTTCAGCAACTTCTCTGCGATTTGCTCGTCGAGAAGCATCTCCTGGTAGTACTCGTAGTCCTTCAGGTCGTCGAGGTCGGCATGCTCCGGGAGCACTGTCTCGATTCGGTGCGCACCAGTTCCCAGAATTCCGTCCGCTGACAGGAAGCCCTTACTACGCAAATACGAATTGTCGGCCATGTCCATGGCCAGGTTGGCGGTCAGATTGAAAATGTAGCGCATAGAATCGTCGATCGCGGCCATCTTGCGCATGTCCAGGAACCGGGGGATGTGGTCGTGCAGCAGGTGGACGAACTCGTGGTGCACCACGAAGAGGACTTCGGAGAGCGTGAGGTGCGCGAGTCTCTCGGGGTCGAGAAGAAGGCACACACGGCTCTCCTGCACCGCAATCGCGCCTGCGTACCCGAGACCGGGCACCATTCTCTTGTTGATCTGACTGAGCACCCGAGCGACGAAGCTGCGTGCTGCGTCCACGTGGCTCTGCACGAAGAAGCCGAGGATGTCATCCAGCCCATACCGATCCCCAATGGGATCGTCGGGATTTATCCCCCGGCCCAGTGTGGGGTCGAAGACTTGCTGCTTGGCACCAGTATTTGCTACCATGGTGTCTGCCATTGCAGGAGGACTGACATGATCGTCCATGACCAGTTTCACGATCCTTCCTTCCGGGTTCTGAAGCGCCTCGCGCAAGAGTACCCGGATGCAGTTGGGTTTACCAAAACGGCCGAGGTGGACACCACCAATGGCGGAGACCTCCCCGACCGGGCATTCGCGTGGCCCGAGGAGCGCCGCTATCCAATTCACACCAAGGAGCACGCAGCACTGTCGGTCCTGTACCGGACCAAGTGTGCTTCCGTCCCGAGCCACGTTGAGGAGAACCTCAAGAAGGCGCAGGACATCTACGATCTCGACGCGATGCCGATGGAGAAGGTGGCCGCGGCTCCAAGGGACGACTCGGAGGAATACCTGATCCCGAGCCTCAAGAGGTTCAGGGTCAAGACCGCGGCCGAAGTTCTGCCTGCGGCATACGCGCTTCAGCGCCATTACCGCAAGATGGACATCCCGACACGGGCCCTCGCCTGCACCCGCCTGCTCAAGATCGCACAGGCGAATGGCATCGAGCTTCCCCCCACCCTCCAGAAGATGGCGGGGGTCACCGTCTCTTCCGCGCCGCGCCTCCTCGAAGCGCTGGAGGTTCGGAAAGAAGCGTCGGCACAGAATCCCATCGTCCAAGCCGGGTTCCAGAAGATGGCGGCGCTCGTGGCTTCGTTGCCTCCCGACGAATTCCAGAACCCAGAGGTCCTGCGAAAGATCGCGGGGGGCCTGACCGAACTGGACGGGCGCGCAGGGCTGGCACAGCACTACGACAAGACGATCCCCGACCCGCTCCAGTCGGTGTACAACACCGAGAAGACCGCAGAGCCCATGCTCCCTCTGGCTGGACACCAGGTGCCCGTGACGCGCCTGATGGGCATCGACAAGGAGGCCTACGCCGATGCGTTCGGCCCCGACTTCGTGGGAGAGGTCTTCAAGGAAGCAGAAGCTGACCCGAGCGCACTGGCCCAGGTTCTCCCCACGATGCCTCGCGACCTCCAGTCCGTTCTCTACCGCAACGTCTTCGGTGTTCGTTAGTCCTGCTTTCTAAGCGCTTTTCACCTTGAACGGGCCTGGAGCCTGCTTTCTTAGAGAGGCCATGATCGTAGTGGCGTAGCCAAGCGCAGCGCCTACGATCATGGATTCCTGTCCCGCTTTCTCGGGGTCCACTCCTCCGCCGACGGCTACGTCGACGGCTGCCTCGTAGAGGGAAGGCATTGCCAACGTATCGCTGGCTACCACTAAGGTACAAAGCAGGAAAAGGAAAACCTGTTTTCTTGGAGACCCGCGAGGCAAGAGGCGCAGCCTGTGCCGTGTCGGGGTATTTGGCCGTTGCTTTCTAGGGAGGCGTGTTATTCCCAGAGACGACGCAGGAGGGTCGGGAATGACACGTTCTTGGACCTTGCTTTCTACGGGGCTTGGGATCCGCAGTGCTGTGTGGACCGAAGGGAACTCACAGCGGCGAGGATCCGAGCCTCTGGCGCGTTGCTTTCTGCGAGGTGATACGGGACGTACGGACTCCTGTCCCGCCTGCTTTCTCAGGGGCCTCCCAGTCGGCGACAAGGTGTCGAGAGTCAATGCTCGCGTATCGCGAGCTACCCGTCAGGGTACAAAGCAAGCGAATATGGAAACGTCTCCTTAGGGAGGGTCCGCCGAGGCGGCCAGCCCCAGTTCGAGCTGAGTACGTAGTCTCAGGGTACTGCGTCCGCGTAACGCGGACTTCCCAAACGGGACGAGACGTTGAAAACTGGAGTCCACTTCCTCAGGGTTAGTGCTCGAGCTCGTCGACACGGTCTCGAGGAGTACAGCTCCTCAGACCGGAACGAAGTCCCGAACTCTGTGTTGGCGTATCACCAACTGCCAAGTGGCACGAAGTGGAAAAGCGATGTCTATCTTCTCGGGGTTGGCGCCGGCCGGCGCCGGGCGAGCTCGAGCTGAGCGCACCTCTTCCGAGCCGCAAGGCGAGGAAGAGGTTCTCTCAAGGGGCAACGTCCGCGTAGCGCGGACATCCCTTACGGGATCAAGATAGACGTAAAAACTTTCAGGCACGGATTTGTGCTTTCAATCGAGACGAGGCACTGAACGCGACCTGGGGGGTTGGTCGCAGGCGTCTCACTGCACCACTCTGGACGTCCCGAATCTTTCTCGCCTTGCGCGTGAAGATAGAGAACGATCCGAAAGACGGAATGCGAACACCTTTCTCTTTTACCAAACCGAGGGTCAGAACCCTGAAGACGGCATCGACGGCAGCATTGGCCATGCTGATAGGGCAGTCCAATTCTTGAGCTACCATCCGGGCGACATCGGACTTGGTCATCGCGCCCTCCTCCGGTATAATCTGGACGCATTTTACGGGAACACCGCCCCGCGCGCAACCGGAGAAACCATGATCGAGCACGTTGGATACGCCAAACAGATGTCGTTCCTGGCGCAGGGGGCAAAGGCAGCGCGCGACGCACCTGAAGAAGAGTGGAACAAGCGCGCGGCCAAAGAGTTGCTAGCGAAAGAAGACGCGCAACTGCTCCCCGTCGTCGTTGCGTCCCTGACCCTTCTCGGGACCGAGATCGCAACGTGGGAACCCGAAAGCATCTGGCTGGAGTACAAAGACAAAGCCGGAGGCGAGTTGCCCCCGATCAATCGGGAGAAGATTCTGGCTTCCCTCGCCATGACGCTGAACCCCGTCTTCTTCTGGGACCACCGCGCATTCCAGAACATCGTTTCGGTGGCCAACGGTGAGCCCAGCCAGCCGGACACATTGCAGGAGCCGACGCCTGCGGAGCTTTTGTGGGGCGCTGCGATCGGCGAGGCTGTCTGGAAAAGCGTTCACTCCGAAGCACCCCCGTGGGGCGATGAGATCCAACGGTTCGCCGCCGTTGTCCTTTTCCGCGGGGGTCTCCAGGTGGCCCCAACACCGTTAGCGTGGTGCCAGGACCACCTGGACATGCTCTTTCGGAACTCACAGGGGCCCAGCCAGGACAAGCTGGAGGCGGAGTGGAGCAAACTTGACCAGAGCAGGCTCCCCGACCACAAGTTCGAGGAGACTCCGGTTGATGTCCAACTCCATACTCTCGCGACCATGTTCCTGTACGCGCAATCGCAAGCCACGCAGACAGCCAACCAGCTCCTGAAACTCAGGAATGATCATTCGCGTTGAAGTCGTCCCGCATCCGAGAGAGCCCGGAAAGCAGGGACCGCGACGCGTTCTTGAAGCTCGGGTTCGAGAACATCGCCTGCCCGACCTTTTCCATGTAGGTCTTGTACTCTTCCTCCTCGCCCGGTTCGGCGCGGAGCTTGCGAAAGAACACCTGCATCAAGTCTCGCATCCCTGCGTTGCTCAGGTCGTCCATCAGCCGCGCGAGGGAAGGGACGATTTTCTGTGGGTCCGGGTAGGACCTCATTTGCAAGGCCACAGCGTGTAGAAGTTCAGAGATGACCGTGTGGTTCCCCTGCTCCATGTGGTACACGACCTTCCGGTGCACCTGGCTGCGGTCGTTTTCGTATTTGGCCAGAACCTCGGCGGGATCGATGGAGCCCGAGTCCTTTTGGAGGTCCTCGACAACCTTCTCGGCGACGCCCATTCCCACCATTGACCCGAGAGTGGGTTCCAGGAGGGCCAGTTGTCTCCGCGAGAGGCCGCCAATGTTGTCCGTGTTCGCCTGCGCGATCAACGCCTTGAGAACATCGTCCACATCGTCCCACACGGCAGGACACCCATACGGGCCCTCGTGGTTGTCTCGCATTTTGACGTCGTGGATCACGGAGGGGTTGGACCGCAGGTGCTTCAGCAACGGGGGAAACATCTTCTTCCGTTTGGTCGCGTATTTGATGTAGTCGTCTCCCGTCGGCTCGACCCAGAAGAAGCGCAGCCTGCGCCGCACTGCGGGATCTCGGAACTTGGGGCTGGCATCGTATAGCCCCGAAGCCGGGTTCATGGTCAGCGCAACGCACCAGTTGTCCGGAAGGACGAACTGCATGAACTTGCGCATCCGCGTATCCACGAGGCTGAAAATGTGCTTGAGGACACGGTCGTCACAACGACCAACGTCGTCCATGACCATGACGCCGGGCTCGGTGCTGTTCTGGATACTTTGGAGGAAGTCCGCGAGCACGGGGTGGAGTTGCGTCATCTCCTGATCGGGAATCATCGTTCCCCATTCGGCCCCTTCGGTGAAGTTGGCCATGGGAACAACCTCGGCCCGCCACTTGAGTTCTTCCTCAATGTAGCGAACGGTTTCTGTTGTCTTCCCCACTCCCGAGTCCCCGATGAACAGCGGCACCTTCTTCTGTGGGCCGCACCACGAGGTCTCACAGTGGAAACCTATCTGACCAACTGATATGATGGGGCACTGTAGACGGTCAACGAACTTGGCCTTGGGATCTCTGGCCATGTTGGAGGCTCCTTTTGGGTGCTCCCAGTAAAAACCCGATCGAAGTTCGGCGCTCCGAGTTTACCGAGAAAGCCCTGCGCCTTGAAGGGCGCCCGTTCAGTTTTAAGGGGTACGAACTCTTCATCCCTATCTACGATTCCCACGCTGATGAAACTCATCTGATGACGGGGCGCCAAGTCGCGAAATCCACAACGTGCGCCAACTTCAGTCTCGCCGAAACCGCGATCATTCCTTTCTTCAAGATCCTTTACACCTCACCGACCCGCGAGCAGACTCGCAAGTTCTCCACCACCAGGGTGGGGAAGACCATGGCGCACTCTCCGGAGTATCGCAACCTGTACGTCCATCCTGAGCTGTCGCAAAACGTGCTCCAGAAAATCATGCGTAACGGATCGGAGTTGCACTTCACCTACGCCGCCGACGACCCCGACCGGGCCCGCGGAATCTCTGCCGACAGGCTCCTCGCAGACGAGACCCAGGATGTGCATTACGACGCAGTCATCCCGGTCCTCCGTGAGTGTCTGTCCGCCTCGAAGTACGCTTACATCACCACTGCTGGGACTCCGAAGACCATGGAGAACTCAATGGAGTTCCTGTGGCGGAGGTCAACGCAGCACGAGTGGGGTCTGCGCTGCCCCGGGTGTTCGAAGATCAACTTCATTATCGATGAGAAGTCGATCGGCCTGAAAGGTCCTATCTGCAAATACTGTGGGCACCTGCTCGACGTGGTTCCGAACTACCACCCGCGCTTCGACAAGCGGAATGGCTTCTGGGTACCTGCCAACCCAGACAAGGATAGACAGGGCTTCCATATCCCGCAGCCGGTGCTGTCTCTCCACGCCAACGACCCGAAAAAGTGGAGGATGCTCCTTTCCAAAATGCCCGACGGGGACGCGGGATACTCCCTTTCGCGGTTCAAGAACGAGGTCCTGGGCGTCTCCGACGCTTTGGGCAAGCGTATGATCACGCGCGATCATCTCATCTCACTGTGCGACGCCAATGAGACGTTCGCGTCACCTCCAAATAAGGGGTGGAACAAGGGAATCAGCAACATCGCCGCAGGGATCGACTGGGGAGGTGGTAGCGTTATCAAGAAGGGCACCTTGTCCGACATGGACGTCGTCTCCCGTACGGTGCTGTGGATCTGGGGGATGTGGAAGGGGCGTGCGTACAAATGTCTCTTCTACAAAGTGTTCCCCGCGGACCACCCCATCCACGACATCGCGGAGATCATCCACTACCTGAAAGAGTTCAACGTTGAGATGGTTTATGGCGACGCGGGCGAAGGACACGTTGCCAACAGCATGATCCAGGAAGCCCTCGGACCGGGGCGTCTCTACCAATGCCAGTATGGTTTCCACAAGAAACCGCTCACCTGGAATGCACACGATCGCTACCTGTTGGACCGCACCACCATCATCGACTGCTTCTTCCTCCAGCGCGTTCTAAAAAAGAGGGTGGTCTTCGCCAACAAACAGCAGATGACTGCGGCGTTTGATGACTTCCTCGCCGAGTATGAGGAGGTCACCATGGACGGAACGGGGCGCCGCGTGTGGCGGCATGCCCCGGCCGAGCCCGATGACGCGTTGCATGCAGCTATCTTTGGCTGGCTCGCAATGATGAGCCTGACCACAGACTACAACGACATCGCCGCTTTCGACACGTCCCTGATTACGCAGTAAATCGCCTTCTCTTGGAGTCCCAGCGGAGTCGCGTGGACCTCCCGTCAGGGACGGTGGACGCGGCTCCGCTGGGATCTTGTCGCCTTCTCTTCGCGTCAGCCGGACTGACGTCCCAACGGGCGCAGCCTCGTTGGGACAGATGGTCCGGGGGACCTTGTCGCCTTCTCTCAATGTCCACGACGTGCTCGGCGTGCCGTGAGCTCGTCGTAGGAATCTGTCGCCCTTTTCGAAGTGTGCGCCGTGGGCGTCGCTCTCGAGCGACGCACGCGTTTGCATCCTGGCCCTTTTCTTGGTGTGCCAGAAGAACCAGGTCCGGGTGCAGCCCGGAACCAGGTCTTCGGATACCTGTGCCCTTTTCTACGTGGTAGCAAGGCTGGCCGACCGTAGGGAGCTCTTCTTGCTGACACCTGTCGCCCTTTTCTACGGCGGCAGTCCGAGAGGAGCTCGAAGCCCTGCTTCCTTGGTACAAGGAAGAGGGGAAGCTGAGCTCCTCCAGGACGGCGGTCTGGCCCTTTTCTGGGCGCTCTGGATCGGGCCGCCACGAGCTGGTCGGGCGTTTCCGCCCAGCGTGGTGGCGGCCGGATACAGGGGTGCGGCCCTTTTCTACGAAGGCAAGGTCTCTCACTGTGTGAGACCTGGCGTTCTGGCCCCTTTCTTGAAGGCCTCGTCTCGTGAGCTCGTGGAACGAAGTGTAAGGAGCTGCGGGAGACGGGGACATTCTGGAACCCCTTTCTGGGCGTGTAGAGCCTGAGCACAGTCGTTGCTTGCGTATCGCAAGCTGCCTCGGGTCAAGGCGCAAAAGGGCAAACTTTTCTCGGTGGCGCGGAAACGAGTCGTGAGTCGAAGACGAAACGAATCGTCACCGGCACGAGGACCTTCTCTCAACGTCGCCAGGCGTCCCCTCCGTCCCAGGATGGGACAAGGAGGGGTCCAGTGGGGAGGTTGGACAATCACCTTCTCTTGGCGAACTCACGGCGGCGTTCGAGCGCGCCAGGGTACGCAGTACCCAGCGAGACGACGCCGGATCCGGCTTTCTTACTGCACACGACCGAAGCAGGGGCGACCCTGGCAGGGAGTGGGCTGTCAGAAAGACGGGTGTTGCCTGACGAGGTATGCCTTCTCTCAGGGGACGCATCCGCGACCAGGCTGTCGAAGACTAAGAACAACGATTCTGGCGATCCATGTGCGCGTAACGCGCACTACCACAACAGTGGTACAGAAGGCGAAAGTATCTGGGTTAACCTTTTTCTCAGGGGAGGGAGCACGTGATCCGGATAAACCATACGCTCGAGGTCCTCCGGCGGAAGGGCGCCAGGTCGAGGTGACGGGATCGGAGCTCCCGGACCCCGCGGCACGTCGACCTGCCGAAACCAGCCCCACGCGGGCTGGGGCGCAACACGACGCTCGTATCACGAGGCAGGTCGACGGTGCCCAGCGGCAATGTCCGCGTAACGCGGACGGCTCGCACGCATGCTGCAAATGCTTGCAAGCGCAAAAAGGTTAAACTGTATTTATATCGGTCTGGCTCTTTCTCGGGGGACCTCCCCGTGGCCATCAAGCTGCTCGTCTTGATGGCCGCGCGGTTGTAGCTACCGCACCTCGTTGCGTGCGTAGCGCACGCTCGCAGTATTGCGACAAAGAGCTAAACTGGGTCGATTGTACTAATGTCCTTGATGTAGATCAGAGTCCCGTCCAGCACGAGGCTGTACTTATCGAACTCATCGATCTTTCCCGTGAGCACTGCGGGGTGTGGGCTGATGCGGCGCACCTCGATCCTGGTGCCGCTTTTCTCCCACGTTGCAAGTCTCTTCTGGTCAACTCGGGGTTTGGGCATTCGCAGCTGCCCCCAATTGAGAGACCCGGAAACCCTGCAAGTACTTGAGGTACATCGGGCGCAAGATTGCCGGGCCGACTGTGGTGTAGATAACATGTCTCTTTCGAACTTCCATCCAGTTGACGGCGAACTCCGCAACGGAGTAGCGAGCCTGTACTTCCCCCGGGGTCGTGGGGCTGGGCTCAAGGTGTGCCTGAATGGGCCATTCGAGACACAAACAAGAGGCATCCTCTTTTACCGGAATCCCGTAGATATTTCCGAGCTCCACCACCCGGTACATGTGAACAGGGAATGTTGCTTTCCCCCGCTCTAGTGCGTGAATGTGTTGTTCAAGAAGTTTCTGTCGGTTTTTCACGTCCAGGAGTTCTCGGGTGTCGTCGATGAGCAGATCCCTCGGGGAATCTACCAAGTAACCAGATTGGTTCATGCCGCCTCCTTCATCTTGTCGAGTTCCCCGTAGCTGGGCCCCACTTCCAGTTCGTAGTCAAACGGGACCGGCAACCAGGGGTAGCGCTCTGCTACGCGCTCCTTCGCCCACTTCCGGAAGAACGGGTGCAACTGGGACACGGCTTCGGCCTCGATCTCGCCGAAGACAGAGTCGTGTACAGTTCCCAGTACCTGGCCCCCGAGCTTGGGAAGCTCACGGTGGATCTCAAGGAGCTGTCCGAATGTGATGTCGGACGAGGTGGACTGAATCTTGAAGTTGGAGGCCTCCCTGAAGCACTTCCGCATGTGGTTACGATCCTGTTGTGCCAAACGGAAGTGTCGCCTGCGACCAAAGAACGTTTCGACCCACCCTTGCCTAATGACTTCACCCTCGGTCAGGGAAATGTACTCGGGCAACGACGGGAGAACGCCGAAGATCGCATCGACGATCTCCTGTGCCTCTTCGACATCGATCTTCAGAATCGCTGCCATTGTGTGCACAGAACCGCCGTAGAGCGTCCCGAAGACAACGCGCTTCACCTTGTCTCGCAGCTTGTCGTACTTCTCTGGGCGCTTTCCTCCGGGCTCGACGGTTTCGTAGGAAACCTTGGCCACGAGACTCGTGATGTAGGAGTGAACATCGAGGCCCTCGTGGATGGCCTTGATCAGATCCTCGTCATGGGTGTAGGCACAGAACACTCGGATCTCGGCGCCCGAGTAGTCCATGTTGAAGAACACGCGTGAAGGGCTCGACGGAATCAGGAGCTTCTTCAGGTTGTACCCAGCGTGGATGAGGTTTCCGTCCTTTTTCACGCGCCCGATGAACTTGGCCCAGTTCTGCATGTTCGGAGAGGAGGAAGAAAGCCTTCCTGTCTCTGTCCCGTTCAGGTGGTAGGAGCCGTGCAGGAAACCGTTCATGTCCACCAGGGCACGGATGGACTTCAAGAAGCCTGTGCGCCCCTTGTGGATGGACTTGTAGCGTTCCAAGGCGACCATGAACTGGTGCCCCGCGGTGTTCTCGGGGACCTCCGCGATGTAGCGTTTGATGATCTCCTTGTCGACCTTCAGTTGCCCCGTGTCCGTGTAACCCAAGGGTGGGAGCGCCAGGTTGGTGAGCACAACCGCCTGCAAGTCCTTCTTGGCATTGGGATTGAATTCCCGCCCGGCAAGCGCGTACATCGAGTGCAACAGGCCTCCCAGTTCGGAGTCCATGTCGCGTTCCATTATGGACATGTAGTCAAGATCGACCTTCACGCCCCGGTGTTGGATGTCAGCGATGGCCCGCGCCCCTGGCAGGTAGTGTCTGCGCATAATGGGGTAGAGCTTGGGAGACTCTCGATTCATCAACGTGTTTTGCTTCACGAAGATCTGCCAGGTAATGTCCGCGTCCAGTCCTGCGTAACAACACAACAGGTCCACGTCGACGTCCTCAAACGTCACTGTGCCTGCTTTCATCTCCTTGCGAAGCTGGCGCTTCTTCACAGCGTCCGAAGCGTCCTTCTTCTTTTTCCCCTTTTTCTTTCCGTCTTCTTTGCTCTCCGCGGCGAGGCGAACACCGCGCATCTGGGACAGAGATGAAAGCTCATCGTCGAGCACGGCCACGCGCGCCGCGTTCTTGGCCATTGCTGCCTCGATGAGTTGGTCCCAGAGCTTATCCTCATACCCCGAATACTGTGGACAGTACGTCGGGGTCAGGGTCTTCAGTCCATAGTGGCCCTTTTTGTCCTCGTCGAGCAGGTGCTCTCCCATCAAGGTGTCCCACGCGATGTTGCGCACAGGACAGCCCACCGCGAGTTCGAGGCCCGCGAGGTCAAATGGCAAGTTGTGCCCCATCTTGGGCTTGGCGCACTCCAACACCCGTCGAACGTGCTTCCACGCTCGCTGCTTGTTGTAGGGTGTCTTCTTGTGGTCGAGCATGATGGTTGTCGCTTTGCCCTTGTCCCAGCCAAAGGCAATCGCGATCACCTTGAACGCGGGCGACCAGGTCTCCAAAGAGTTGGTCTCAATATCGAAGACAATGGGCCACGTCTCGGGCTTCTGTTTGGCTTTCCCCGTGTAGGCGATGATCTCGTCACAGACGTGCTTGACTTCCTTGAGCGTTTTGGGAACAGGGTAGTCCTTGGTCAGTTTCTCGATCGAGGGAAGCTCGATACTGTGTCCGCGCCGGGCCTTTCCTGCAAAACGTCCGAGCGTGTAAATGTCCTGCCGGAATACACGGAACAATCCTGGATTGGAGTGCACCTGGTAGGGCTCGAAAGTGGGGACCACCAGACAACGGTGTCCCCCAACTTCCACCTCAACCGGCTTTCCTCGTACGTCGGAAAACTTTTGCACCTTGATGCCGAGCATCTTGGTTGCCGTCACCCCCAGAGCCAAGATGGTCTTGGGGCGCCACTTCTCGACGCGGCGTAACAGGTGCGCCTTGCACTGGCCGTCTGTCCCCTTTGGGATGCGTCCTACGAAACCACAGGGGATCGCGTATTCCATCCTCCAGTTGAGGCCCTCCATCTCTTTCTGGTGGTCCCGCGCGTCCTTCAGGAGCGTCTCCACCAAGTGCTCGGCACTCGAGTAGAACGCATAGTCCTTCCCAATGGACGCCGTATCTGGGCTGGAGAAAAGAACGAGCAACGGCACCCCCTCGGGGGGCACCTTCATGAGTTCCGGGAAGTTTCTCCCGCTTAGGGAAGGGGCATGTTCAAGGGCGCACCCTCCGCACGTCTCGTTCTTCGGAAACATAAACCACCTCGTTGCCGATATTGAACATGTAGGGCATCGGCGTCCCTACTCAGTCTCGTGTTCGGGCTCGGATGTAGGAATGTCGGTCTTCTCGTCATCGTCACGCTGCTTTTTCGCGTCGTCAATTTTGGTAACGTTTTCCAGGTCGGCGGAGGACGTGAAGTCTCCCAGTGCCTTGGACAGGTTGAACACAGTCACACCTTTGGGGGAGTAACCGGGACCTCCGAACAGCTTCTCGATATGAGGCCACGCTTTTTTGACTGGAACAGCGAACTCACTCACGTCGCACAGAGCCTTGAGCTGTCCTGCTGTCCGGTTGCCCTCCAGAATGGAACGGTGTCCTTTCAGAATGGCTGACTCGGCATGCGTCCAGTGAACCACGAGCCAGTTCTTGTGCTGTTGGTAGTAGACCCCAAGGTTGGCGTTGTTCACGGTGTTGATGCGCAGCTTGGGGTCATTCAACAGCCCGCGCAACGTGGTGCTGCCAGAGAACGTGGCAACGTCCAACATCAGCACGCTGTCCAACAGAGCGTCGAGGATAACCTCGCCTTCGGAACGCACGCCGACGTACTCGTTTTCGTTGATGCGCTTGGCCTCTGCCAAATCCTTGGCGAACTTCTTCCACGGCATCTTGAGAAACCGATAGAGCGTGATGAGTGGGATGACCGTCTCTTTGAAACGGCTGTCCGTTTCCCGGGGCATGATCTCCTTGGTCATCAGCTCTTTCTTGGTGCTCCAGTAGAGCCTGTAGATCTCCGGGACGTGTGGCAGCAGCCCAAGCGTGACTTGCTGACGCAGTTCCTTGAGGTCTTTCTCACCGTACTTCTGCCCGATGGCCTGGTCCGGCGGAATGCGGTTCTTCCGTTGGTCCATTACGAGCATCACAACCCGCGACAAGTCGGCCAGTTCCCTCGGGGGGTGGGCCGCCGCCATGAGGATCGGGAAGTTCAGAGTGTATTCTCTCACCTTACCCGATACGGTTCCCTGGGTTCGGTGGGCCTCGTCAGCGATCATTGAACGGAACTCGAGCAGCAACTCTCGGACCACCCGGGAGCGCGAACTTCCGTCCGCCTTGTCCTCGAACTCGTCCATGACGAGACCCCAAGCACTGTTGTTCATCGCCTGTCTGATGCCCGCAACGGTGTAGTTCTCGGTGGCGTAAACGGGCTCGACGATACCGAACAACTTGTCGGACGAGATGGAGAAGAACTGCCGGAGCAATTTGGTTTTACCAGATGAATAGGCCCCCGAGATGAATGTCATCAGGGTGCCCGGAAAAAGTGACATGTATGGGAAAACCATGGCCAGCAGGGCACAGTAGGTTGTGTCGATATCGTGGTGAATGAACGCCCAGCCAGTGCCTACGATGTCCTTCAGCTTACGAAACACCTCGGACAGCATGATGGCCGAGGCGTCTTCCAGAATTCCGTCACCATTGAGAGCTTCGGTCCACTTGGCTCGTACATCAGGGAGGAACAGGTTGTTGCGATAGAGCGGGTTCTCCAGCTTGGTGACTTCTGTTCCATCCTTCTCGTAGCGCACCAGGTGTGTGTTCTTTCCGTTGTGGACCGCCGCCTCGATGACGCCGTCGGCAGCGCCGAGGAGGTGAATGCCCTGGGTTCTTTCCCGGATACCTCGAAGGTCCTGGCTACGTCCCGCGATGATCTGGAGGGCTTCCTCCAACGCCGTGCGCATGTTGCGCTTCTGTTGTTCCAGGCTCAGAGGGATCGGGTTGGCCTCTCCGTCATCGCCCCGCATGTACTTGTGCGTCATGCAGAGGGGGATGCCGATCTCCCGTTGGCCCCAGTCGAGGAGGGACCCGGTGTCCATGGCCAGTTGTGCGACACAGTCCGTTGACTTCGCCAGCATGAGGTGCCGGGTGTCGCTCTTCTCCTTGTGCCAGAGCAGGATCTCGACGGAACTGCCATGTATCCCTCCGTCGTTCCGAGTACCGATCACGGTGTAGTAGTCTTCGAGCTTCTCGGCCAGTCTCCTAGCAAAGCCTTGGGAGGTGTCGTCAGACACCATGGACTCGCGCAACAGGTCAGCAGAGCCCAGGCCGTATGCCTGTTCGATTAACTGGAAGAACGCTTTCTTCTGGCTCTCGTCGCAGAGGTAGTTCTTGGCGTGATCCAGGGCAATTTCTTCCCGCCGCTTGACGTCGGCTTCCGACGTTTGGCGCAGAAGATGGTCGGCACGTTGGTACGCTACCTGGTAGGTGAAGATGTAGCGCGTATTATCCAGAAAGGCCTCGTAAGAGTCCTCAAAGCCCCGCAGGTTCACGGCGTCCGAAGGGTCGAACTTGTGTGGATCACCAGACTCCCACTGGAAGTGCCGGAACGACTTGATTGAATCCGGGATACTTTTGGCCAGCATCAGTCCCTGGTCACGTCCGGCGTTGTCGTTGTCTCCGACCCAGAAGACTTGTTCGACGCCGACATGGACAAGATCGCTGATGTCCGTGTTGGTCTTGCCTCCCTTGGAGACGCAGATGCGGTCCAATTTCCCGGTTTGAATTTGGGAGGCGGCGATGGCGAGCTGGTCAAATTCACCTTCTACGACCAGGGCGTTCTTGCTGACCGGGTGCCCCATGAGAGACGAGTAAACGTTGAGCCCGAAGAGTCCGACGTTGTGTTCGAACTCGTCTTCCAAGGCGACGACGCCCTTGGCGTCAGGATCGGGATTGCGTAAGCGAATCCTGCCAATCTCCCTGGCGCTCCGGGTGTTGAAGAACGTCATCCACCCAGCCCAGCCCTTCTCGTAGGCTTGCGCCAGGTAGGACATGATCGCCTTGTAGAGCTCCATGTCCTTCTCGGCGTACTGGTCGTAGAAGACCTGGAGCACAGGCATCGCCCCGATGGGCAGCAGATGCCACGCATCGGGGTCGATCTTCTTGTGGTCCTTGAAGAACTTCACCGCGGCCTGGACGTAGGAGTGTGCAGGCTCCTCTGGCTTGTTGTAGGCGTCGATGAGAAGGTTGCGTGAAGTCTCGAAGATGGCCTGCTTGGCACGCTGAACGAGATCGAAGCCCTCCAGCTCCGCGAGGATCTTCTTGGTGAACCGCTTGAGGCCGAAGCGCTCCTTCATCTTGGTGACGGCCTCGACCGACGAGCACTTGGCCACCTTCTTTACGAAGTAAACCGGGTTGCGCTCGAAGTATTCGCAGGCCGAGGACCAGCACTTGGCGTGGCCGCGTTGGAGATCCACCGTGAATGAGGGAGTGCTATCCGAGTGAGTCCCCACCGGGCAGCGTCCCTTGAGGGCGCGGCCGTGGATGACCCACCGACTGTCGGGAGAGATATCCCCCAGGAACGCGCGCCAGTCCTCTGGCGAACCAGAGTCCCAGAGTTCAACGAGGCGCTTCGATGTCAGATCAAATGTTGACCTCTGTTGTTGCTGCTGCCTTGCCATCACTACCACCACTGCTCGTTTGCATCGCCGTGAAAGCCTCGCAGGCCTCCGTGTATCCACACCAGTCGCAGTGCTTTCCGGTCCACTGGTCATTCTTGTTCCCGAAGGCGCCCGCCTTGTTGAGGAACTCGATGAGCCAGTTGCGCATGCGAATGGAAATCTCACGGCGCATCATTACAGGAATCCAGTCGATCGTGCCGTCCAGAATGTAGTGGACGGCGGGCTGCACGGCCAGAATGTTGAAGTCCGGAACCTTGAGGCCATAGACACCAAGGATTTGGTATCCCCGAAGCTGCTCCAGGTACCATTCCATGCGTCCCTTGGCGCGTGCCTTGTGGTCAATGACCACGAGGTTTCCCCCGTGCGTGGGAATGCCAAGGTCGATGACGCCGCGGAAAAGGCCATCGTTGTTGAAGAACTCACAGGGCTCGAAGTCCGGCGTGATCGCCATTCGCAGTTCGACCAGGAGGGGCGACTTCGTCTCAGCCCCCTTCGCAGCCACAAACTTCCGAATGCGCTCACCGAACTCGAGGATTTGACTCTTGTAGAGACGCAGCTCGTCGGTTTCCGCCGACGTGAGATCGTGCTTCCCTTCTTGGATGCGCAGGATGTTATCGATGGGCACGTCGGGGCGCTTCAACATCGCTTCGACAGTCTCGTGTGCTGCGAGGCCCACCTTGCGGCGGCTCGTGGCGGGAGGCTCCACGCCCTTTACCCGCTCCACATATTTCTTCCGGAACTGCCACGGACAGTTCAGCGCCATCTTGGCTTTCGAATTGGACCACGGGGCATAGCGCATGCAATCGGCGGTCAGCTTGAAACTCATTGTTCTCCCCAAAAAAGAGGCGTCCATCCGGTTAGGATGAACGCCACCTGTTCACTTCAAAGTCAGCACTGGGTGGATCACAGGCTGCCCGCGTGATCCTCGACGTCGGGAGTCCCGGTTCCCTCTTCGCCCTCGCTACCGACGGTCGTCGTTCCCTCGACGTCCACGGTGTCTCCGGCCTCGCCCCCGGGACCGTAGGAGCCCCGCTGCGGGCCGTCGGTTCCGTCGGTGCCGCCAGAGGCCTCCTTCGTCATCCGCGTCGCCTCGGCGTCGTCCTGATCGGACCACTCCAAGACCTTCTCGAACAGGAAGTCCACGACGGTCATCTCGTCCTTGGAAGGGTGAACCTCTTCGCCCCCCTCGTCCCGGGCGACCTCGACCAGGTGCGCGTGGTAGGTGTTGCTTCCTGCCTCTCGCTTGTCGCCGTAGAACCGGTAGGCCCGGCTGAAGATCTCGTCGGTGGCCGGGAGCAGCTTCTTGAGCATCTTCTGGGCAGGCTGTCCAGCCTTGCCCTTCAGCGTGTAGCGGTACATGCCGCTGAAGTCGGCCATCAGCAGGACGATGCCGATGCAATCGTCGCAGCCGCCGTCCTTGAACACCTTGCCCGCGCCGTCCTTGCGGAAAGTGGGCTTCTCGGGACACTGCTCGCAGTAGACCCCGCGGATGCTGTGCTCACGGTCCGGCGACCGGCAAGCGAGGCCGGTGCCCGAGAAGAACACCCGCTCTTCCTTGAAGAGCAGCACGTATCCGACCAGCGACGCGCCGAGAGCCGTCATCGCATCGTCGAAGTACTCGCCCGCCTTGCAATCGTCGGGTGCGTTGCTCGTCGACTTCTGCATCAGGTTCAGGAACGGGAACTGCTTGCGGGATCCTGCGGCCATCTTCATGCCGCGTTTGGCAGGGGCCAAGGGTGTCATCGCCTTGGACAGGTTCTTCTGGATGTCTTCGGGCAATCGTGCGAGCGCTTTGAGCACTGCATCGGGCGCCTTCATCGCATCGGGCACTGAGATGACCAGGGCTGTCTCGGTCTGGGGGGACTCATCCTTTTTCGGCTTCGCCATGTCTCCTTCTCTCCTTGTTGTTTGCCTCCTCCGTGGAGGCACGCAACAGTCTCTGTGATTGGGATGAGGTTGTCAACCCAGAAACCCCGGATCGATCCGGGATTCCTGTCGTTAGTGGTTTTCTCCGGGAGGCACCACAACATCTTGTGGATCCTCCTCCTGAGCAGCAGATAATGCCGCCGTTGCAGCGGCTATTTCGGGGGGAATATCGGTGACGGTCGCGCCCTCTTGAAGCTCTTCCTTCTCTAGCTCCCACTGTGAGATCGTGTGCTGCATTCCGCCTAAGATCTGCTGCTTCACGAACTGCTCCAGGAACCCCTCGCCATTCCAGTACGGCCCTGCCGCGCGATCGACAGCGGCGCGGACTGGCTTGAGTTGTTGTTCCAAGGTGGCCTGGTCCACGGCCCACGCCAGGTGGTACTTCCCGTTGAAGTGGTTCTGTGCCGCCTGGATTATCTTGCGTGCTTCGGGAGGCGACTGCTCTGGTCCCATCGTTGACGTCTGCCGCAGGAACACCATGCCGCTGCTGCGCAGATCGACAACCAGGATCCCTTCGGTCGCAACGTATTGTCTTCCCGAATCCATGGATGGAAGTTCCTCCCCGAACGGGAAGAACCCCAGATTCTGAATGAAGAGAAGGTGCGGCTTCTCGTCCCGTAATCGTAGAAGAGGAAACTCGGTTGGCTCTTGCCAAAGGATTTCCCAGACACCCCACGGGTCGAGAGTGTGCTCTGCGATAAGAGCAAGAAGAACGTAACCTGTATCCAAACCGCATTTCCGCAGCTTGGTGAGGACAGGGGGAAGGAGGGAAGGGATCCCCCCGTCCACAGCGATTTCCACTGTCGACGGGGGCTCCCCTTGGCATCCGATCAGGTCCCAAACGTCCATGGCCTACTTCTTGGCCTTCTTGGACGCCTTCTTGATCGGGGACTTCTTGGCGAACGGTGCCTTGGCCCCCTTGGGGTTCATCGGGTCAGCCGGGAGCTGGAGCTTGTGGAGCCCCACCATCCGGATGTCGTCCCGCAGGCCGAGCTGGAACTCGAACGCCTGCTGCATCCCCTCCAGGAACCCCGCCTCCCGATCGGAGTAGGACTTCCGCTTCAGGCCCAGCGCCTTGGGCGGCTTGTGGCCCGCGGGCCGGTTGTCCGCGTCCATGCGCAGCGCATGGTAGGAAGCGAAGTACCCGCTGAGCAGGCGTTTGAATGGCTGCGGGTTGAACGCCTTGTACTTCTCGTCCGGATCGACCTTCGTGCGGGACTGCTCCTTGCGCGTCGGACGCCCGCGGCGCTTCCCCGTGGCCGACTTGGCGGCCTTGCCCTTCGAGGTATGCGTCTCCTTCTCGAGGGCGTCCTGCACGAGCTCCTTGACGTCCTCGATGGCCTCGCCCTCGGACCGCTTGGCGACCTTCGCCTTGACCTTGGGGTCCTCGATGCGCGCGATCTCGCGCACGGCCGTCGGCGTCAGGCGTCCTGCCTTCACTGCCCGCTGGATGTCGGCGGGCTGCTCCAACAGCTTGAGGCACTGGGAAACGAAGCCCTGGGAGACACTGAGAATCTTGGACACGTCCTTGGCCTTGAGCCCCTTCTTCTCCATGAGAGTCTTGACGCCGCGCGCCTTCTCCAGGGCGTTGAGCGACTTCCGCTGGATGTTGGCGGACACCATGACGACGTCGGGATCGATGTCGGTGTCAACGAGGACGTTGACCTTGTACCGACGCAGCTCCTTCATGCAGATGAGACGGCGCTGTCCGTCGATCAGGAGGTACTTGCCTCCCTTCTTCTTCTTCTTGTCCGGGTGGGGGCACACCAGGATGGGCGTGTGCATTCCGTTCTGGCGGATGTCCTCCTTGAGCTGAGACAGGTCCCCGAGTTCCTCGCGGGGGTTGCCTGACACTTCGATGAGGCTGGACGTCACGTTCTCGTGCAACTTCTGGGGCATCTAGGGGGCTCCTTCCTTGTTTCCTTCGAATCCCTCTGTCCCATGTTCAGGACAGGACCACAGCCCCGATCCGGGGCTCAATTCCGTACATTTCTTCCCGCACAAAGGGCACCGAACGCCCTCTTCGGCTGTCTTGTCGACGGGCTCTTCTTCAACTCCGTATTTTTCCATGTCAGGCGGCTCCTCGGCATCGGTCCCAGCCCGGGCACTTCCCTGGACGACAGCGCCAGGTATCCGGGCTGCAACGTGGGAAGTAACCGCGGGAGATTCCCATGGCGACATCCTTCACCAGTTGTTCCGCCCAACGTCCCTGCGAGGCCGTCTTGACGCCTCGGGCTTGGTAGACGTAGGGGGTCTTGGTTTTCACCAGGAGGTCGAACCGGGTTCGCGCGATTCCGTGCATCTGGGAATAGACCGCCGTCTGAAAATCGTTCTCGATCTTGTCTGCGGAATACTTCTGCCCGGATGTCTTGAAATCAACGATCTCGGTTTCGGGTGCAGGATTGATGGCGGCGCTGACATCAGGTTCCACGCCTGCGAACTCAGGCAGCCCCCCGTCAATCAGGTCGATGCGCCCCACAAGGGGGACAGAGTGGTCGATGATCTTGACAAACTCGACCTCCACCTCCAGAGGCCTGACCAGGTGCATGACTTGCTGCCGGTACAGCCGCAAGAGGTAAAGCCCCTTGTCCTTGGCCTGCCCGGGGTCAATCCCGTCCCAGTCCTCGACGTCCTCCCCATTCTTCTCGAAGGAATCAGAGTACGCCGCCTCGTACGCTTCCACGGGCATCATGGTACCCGTCTTCTTGACGGTCAGAAAGGCAAGTTCCAGCGCCTTGTGCACAGCGCTCCCCAGGGCCAGTGCCCCGGCACGGGGGCTTGTGATCCCTACAACCCTGCGCAGGTAGAACAGTTGTGGGCACGTCCAGTATTCGTTGATGCTGGACACGGAAAGGTAGAGATCGGGCAACTCGAACTGGCCCGTGAACTCCGGGTCCTGTTCGATTGCTTCGCGGACCTTCTGCTCCCAATATTCGCTCACTCGGCATCCTCCCGTTTCAGGACGACCGGTCTTCCAACCGGCCCTGGGTAATTGGCATAGGAACCGTCGGGGAGTTCCCCGTCAGCGTCAGGAGGCAGCCCGGCCTCTTCGTTCGCGGCTGCCATGATTTGTTTGAGCGCGGGGGGCAGGTCATCTTGCATCTCACGCTTGGCCATGTTCATTGCCTGTCCACGCATCTCAGCCTCGCCTTTTCCGACGAGAGCAGGATCAGCAGGAATCGTGACTTCCAATGCCCCCTCGACCTTCGTGGATTTGGGCGCAGGGGGGGCTTCAGGCGCCGCCGCAGACGGGGCAGCAGCTACTACAGTCTCCACTCCCTCCATCTTCTCAACCATGATGGAGAGGCCGTGGCGATCCCACTTTGCATCCCCCATGACCGCGTACCCCTGTGTCTCAGAGAGCCAACGCCCGATGGCGTCTTCCATAAAGCTCTCGCCAAAAGACAGGCGCACGATTTTACCGCCCCGGGTGAAGGCGACTAGAGCTCGTTCTCCTTCATCTGCACCTACGTGCACGAGCGCTGCAAAGATCTCCGAGAGTCCAAGCTGAATAGTCACCTTCATTTTAACTCTCCCTTTTACCCTAAATGAGGCAGAAAACGTGGCCGCGCCCGCACCTTTCCTGCCGCATCCATGAACTTGCACTTGGGGGTGAACGGTTCAATGCCGTCCACCAGACACATGAAGTTCTGTTCGCACAACACGCAGTTAACCTTGGCCGTCATGGACTCGCTGATGTCAATCTTGCGGTCCAGGTTGGCTACGATAATTTCCTCCACCGAGCCCTTGGTGAGATATCGAAACACAAACGCCTTGCGCTCCTGTCCGATGCGGTAGTTCCGGCCAAGGGACTGGATGTAGTGATCCAAGCGGTACGTCTGAGAGAAGTACATCATGTAGTCCGCTGCCGTCAGCGTGATCGATTCCCCTGTCGCAATCTGGGCAAGATACACCCGGCACTCCGGGTCCTCCTGGAAACGGTCCTCGCACGCCTTCGCTTTCTTGGCCGTCATGGACCCTTCAACGCGAACATAGTCCACTCCTGGGTGAACGATCTTGATCATTTCCTTGATCATTTCTTCGAGAAGATTGAGTTCCTCCGTGAACGCCGCCCAGATAATTACCTTCGATGTCGGGTTCGTAAGGATCTCTTCCAGGTCCGCAGTCAAGGCCTCGATCTTTCCCGAGGCACCGCGGGTCCGTGCAATCTCTGTGGGAGGTGGCCCCCTGTTGATCTTGCACCGCTTCGTGTAGGGACGAATCGGGATGTCTTCCTTTACGCAGTAATCCAGGTGGGCGCATCCGTTGCAAATGTCTTCCTTCAACGGGATGATGATGAAACCGGATAGCAACTGCTGGAGTTTCCAGATGATGATCGCGGCATTGCCTGGAACAACCTCTTTGCCTGCGATGACAGTCATCGCGTCGTCGATGAGCTGGTTGTAGTGCTTCCGAATGGACCTCTCTGCAACCACGTTGCGGTCGATGAAGGTTCTCTCGGGGAGATCCAGGCACTCCTCCTGGCGATACTTCCGCGTCACTGGGCGAATAGAGCGGTTGAGCGCCTCCAGGTTCTTATAGCCGGTTACGATGTGGGGGTTGGATACCGCGTGCACGATGTGGGAGTTGATGAACTTGCGCCGGTTGCGCGTCAAGAGGAACGGGGCCATCACTTGCATCTGGGCCCAGATGTGGAGGGGATCTCCGAGGGCCGGGGTTCCGGTCAACAGCACTCTGCGTCCTGTCGTGGCTGACAACATGAACGCCGACTTGTGGTTCCCGGACTGGGTGCGCCGGATCTTGTGTGACTCGTCACAGATGATTCCGCGCGCACGCAAGCGCGGCAGGTGGAGCGATAGGTTCTTCGCGCTCTCGTAGGTGGACACCAGGAACAACCAGTCATCCCGCTTGTCAATTGCCTCTTGGATGAGCGCTTCCTTCTTCTTGGGGCCTCCCTCGATCACGACGCAGCCGTACTTTCCGTTGCCGTGCTTTTCCAGTTCGGGGCGCCACACGTGGAGGCCTGCTTTCGACACCAGCACGATCCACCGGAAACTCGGGGCGTCCATGTCGAGGATCTGCATCAGGTCGATCATGATCTTGGTTTTGCCCAGGCCCACCTCGGCGAAGATTCCGAAGCGCGGAGAGTAAAGCGCGTGACAAAGCGCTTCTCGCTGGTGGTCCATCGGCTCTGTGCGGAACTTGTAGTCGTTGGGGATGTGCTGCTCTTCCACGAGCTTGGGTACACGCTCCAGGTAGGCAAGGCACTTCTTTGCGTCTTGGCTCAGGACCAAGCGTTCCTTGAACAGGAGCTTCAGGTCCTCCACGACGCGCTGTCCGAAAGGATGAAACGCGGGGAACACCCACTCGCCCCAGTGTCGTGCGAGGGTGGCCCCATACGCACGCGCGGGCTCCGGACTATTAAAGGGCAACGTGAATATGGGGACCGTGTTGTGAAAACGGACTTGGAGTAGAACAGAGTCAGACACTATAATTTCTCCAGTCGTCGCTAAAACGACTTTGGCCGCCGTTGGCGGACAATTTGGTTGCCATATTGCACGAGCTGGGGCAAGATGGCAAGCGTCAACGTTCAGGGAGGCTTAGATGAGCAGCGGGTGGTCTTTCGGAGTGGGCGCGGGTACCGGATTTGGCGGGGGACTGAATCAGGACTCGGCCGCACACCACAACCCAATGCTCGATTACTTGCAGGGGTTTCAGGCGCGCGACCTGAAGACCTTGTTCCTGTGGTGCGAGTATCTGTTCTACCAATCCCCCCACATCTTCGCGGCGACCCGGAAGTTCTCCGAGTATCCCATCACGGAGATTACCTACAAGACCAAGAGCACCAAGCTCAAGGACAGGTACGAAGGAGTCCTCGAACACATCCTCTACATCAAGGCTGTCCTACAGCGCGCCGCGATGGACCGGCAGGTCTACGGAAACTATCTGGCCTCTCCCTATTTCCCCTTCCAGCGTTTTCTCTGCTGCCCCCGTTGCGGGGCAAAAACAAATATCGAGAAGGTCGACTATCAGTACCGCTGGCAGTCGATCGCGTTCGACTACATCTGCCCTTCATGCGACACCAAGGTTGTGGGCGCCAAGGCGGAAGACCAGGACGTCCTCGACGTCGCTCGCTTCAACATCATTCGCTGGGATCCGAAGTACATCGACATCGACTACAACCCGCTGTCGGGCGAGTCCATTTACTTCTACACCATCCCGGGCCACATCAAGGATTCCATCAAGAAGGGCAACAAGCTCCTCATCAACACAACGCCGATGTCCTTCCTGGAGTGCATCAAGGAAGGAATGCTGCACCGGTTCCACAAGAACCGCATCTTCCACATGAAGACCAGGGCCCCTGCGGGCATCACGATGGCGTGGGGCATGCCTCCCATCGTGGCCACGCTGCGGCAGTTCTTCTACACAGCGATCTTGCGCAAGGCCAACGAAGCCATCGCTTTCGAATATCTGATTCCTTTCAGGGTCATTTCCCCTGGGATGAACACACCGAATGCGGACCCTGCCATCACGATGCAGATGTCCAAGTTCATGAACAACTTCAAGGACGAGTTCAAGAAGTGGCGCAAGGACCCGCTGCACCTGATGTTCGCCCCGTTCAAGGTGGAGGCTACCTACGTTGGCGGTCAAGGGCGCACGCTGATGACCATCGCCGAGATCCAGGAAGCGGAGAACAACATCATTGCCGCACAGGGCATCCCGCGTGAGTTCCTCTTCGGAGGCCTCTCGTTCACCGGCTCCGCCATCACTTTGCGCATCCTCGAGAATCAGTTGCAGAATGATACCGCCGACCTCAACAAGCTGCTCCAGCAGATCGCAGACTGGATTGCGCAGTACTTCCGTTGGCGGCGCATCACTCTGGAGATGGTGCCGTTCAAGCTGATCGACGATGTTCAGCAGAAACAACTTCTGCTCATGCTCGCGCAGGGGGCTACGGGACAACCCGTTGTGTCGAACACAACCCTGCTCGATTCCTTCGGCAAGGACATCGACGAGGAGCGCAAGCTCCGCAACAAGGAACTGCTGGAAGAGATGCGGGCGCAGATGGATCTCGAGATCCAGATGACCGAACTTCAGAACAACCTTGCCCTCGGCGCACAGCAGAACGCAGCGCAGGGACAGGCCGGGGGCGGCGTAGGATCATACGACCAGCAAGCCATCATCGCTGAAGCCGATGCGATGGTGCAGGAACTCGTGATGATGGACCCGGGGCAAAAGCAAAGCATCCTCGACGGACTCGTGGCCGAAGACGCTGTCTTCCACGCGGTCGTGGTGCAGCGCCTTCAACAGGCTCAACAAAACCTGACGGCCCAGGCTAAGGCCGAGGTGACGGGACAGGGGGGCGGCGCTGCTCCCCCGCCCCAGGAGGGAATGTAAATGGGCGCCAATGACAGTGACCGCGCTCCGGACGGCTTCGCGGCCTTTCTCGGCTCTGCGGCAGAACTCGGGGCAAGAGTGGGATTCGATACTCCCCTGATGTCCATGATGCCGCGCGAAGCATCCATTCCCTTTGACTCGGAGAAGGGGGCCTACGATCAAACCGTGAAGGCTCCTGTCCAGAAGTTCCGCGTCAAGCGCTTCCGCATCGGGCCCGAAGAGGCCGAATGCGATGCGCTGAACGATCTCCTCGACAAGATTTCAAACAACGACAACTGGTTCCTGCGCAATCAGCGGGAACAGATCATGAACGACGGCTCGATTGTCGTCCTCCTTTCGTACATGATCGTCGAGATGGTGGAAAAGAAAAAGCTCAAGCTCGCCTCGGAAGAAGAGGCCCAAGCCGAGGCTGATGCAGAGGCAGAGGGCGACCAAAACGAGGCCTCTCCCCCCGACAAGGGAGAAGAGGCCCCCGAGGTGGGAGCGACCGACGACGACGCGCCAGCCGCGTCAGACTGAATCTGTGTTGCGGGTACTCAGTACCTAGCAGTCGTCATCGATCTCGTCGATCTCCATGGTGCCTCTCACGCGAAGGTAACGCTGTCCTTCTTGGGTGCGCTGTCCTTCGCCAGCGGGGAGTCGAAGCATGCGTCTAGCAAACTCCCCAGGTTATGTTCTGTGTCCCCGACACACACGATGAGACAATCGCGTGCGCGTCGATGTGGACGGTCCTTGCCCTCGGCCTCGAATCCGGCCACCAGGCGGAAGTATTCGGTCTTCAGATCTTCGGCACGGAAAGACTCACCGTTCCACGCGGGCTCCAATCCCGAGTGCTTCAACTCGGGCTCGGTTTCGGTCAGCCCTCGGGCTGACTCTCTCACCTTTTCGAACTCTTCTTGCAGGTCCAACTTGAGATATCCTCCTTTCGGTAACGGACCACTCAATTCCTTTTACCATTCTGCACCTCCGGGTTACGATGGGGAGCCATGAGCGACGGAATCTACCCAATCCTGGCGCGTCCCAAAGAACGCCAGGAACGAATCAGAGAGCAGGCCCTTGCAGGCCTTCGTGACGTGTTCCCGATGCAACTTGATCGGCACACGCTCGAACTCGAGGACGCCCAGCTGAAAGAGCAATCATTCAGCCCCTCCCAGCAAAAGAAAGCCATCTTGAGTGGGGGGAACCTTTTCGAATCCGTCCAGGCCAAGCTGGCATTGCGCAACGCCGACGGAAAGGTCGTTGATCGCATCAAGACCAACGTGCTGCACCTTCCGTATCTGACACCACGCGGCACGTTCGTCGTCAAGGGCACCGAATACGAGATCCCGAACCAGCTCCGGTTTCGCCCCGGAGTCTACACGCGACACCGCGTCAACGGAGACCTGGAAGCCTGGTTCAACCGCTCGCGGGGAGCAAATTTCCGCGTTGCAATGGACCCCTCCACGAGCCATTTCGGCATGGAGCTCGGTGCCACGCGCATTCCGCTCTACCCCGTGCTGAAGGGGCTAGGCATCCCAGACAAGGAAATCCAGAACCAGTGGGGGAAGGAAATCCTGTCCCAGAACCAGGACTGGGCCGGAAGCGACAAGGCGGTAAACACCGCCATCGGACGCCTCTACAAAAAGCTCACGCCAGCCCACGCACAGACTGCGAAATCCTTGGAGCAGCGACAAGCCGCAATCCGCGAGCACCTGTCAATGGACTCTCTGGACTCTGAAGTAATGCGCACGACACTGGGGACTCCTACGCGCACAGCAGATCCTGCCACGGTACTCCAGGCCTCTGGGAAGCTCCTCCGCGTTTTCAAGGGAGAGGCCGAGCCGGACGACAGAACTAGCACGCCATTCTTGAGCATCCACAGCGCGGATGACTTCTTCCGCGAGCGCATGAATCTCGACGCGCGTGCTTTACGTCGTAAACTCGCGATGAAGCTGCGACACAAAGGCACCTCTCTCGACAAGGTCGTGCCCCCCGGAATGTTCACCCGGGGCCTGCGCAACTTCATCACGACATCCGCGCTTTCGGCCAACCCCACGCAGATCAATCCGATCGAGATGATCGACCACGCCAGCAAGATCACGTTCCTGGGTGAAGGTGGAATCGCAGACGATCGGGCCGTCCCGCCTGAGACACGTCGCGTACATTGGTCCCAGGTCGGAATCATCGACCCCATCCGAACACCCGAGAGCTTCAACATCGGGATCGACGTTCGTGCTGCGGTCCGGGCAGGGCGTGACCAGGACGGACGTCTCTACGCTCGCCTGCTGGACGATCGAGGAAACCAAACCTGGGTTCCGGCAACGGCGCTCCCAGGGAAGAACATCGCATTCCCCAACCAACCGGACCGTGGTCGCGTCGACGTGTTGAACACCGGGGAGATCCGCCGAGTGCCTGTAGCTCAGGTCGATTACCGTGTCCCCTCGGGGGCACATTTGCATGGGGTCGCCTCGAACCTCGTTCCGTTCGTTGAGAGTTCCCAAGGCAACCGGCTTCTGATGGGCGCCAAGATGGCGACACAGGCCGTTCCCCTTGTCGAGCGCGAAGTGCCACTCATCCAGGTCGGAGAGCGCAGAGAGGATCGTTCTTTCGAAGACCAGTTCGGGCGCATGGTAGTCCCCACGTCTCCTGTGGAGGGCCGCGTTGCCAAGATTGACAAGGACTTCATCTACATTCGGCCTGCGCGGGTGAAGAAAGCAGCCTACATCGAAAAGCGTGCCTGGGGAGTCGTCAAGTACCGCCAATTCAAACACATCCGCATCGCCATCGAGAACCCCAAAGACTCAACGCGCTCCGGCGTGGATACAGACGGCCACAAGTGGTCGCAGAAAATGAGAGACGACTACGGTTACATCCCCGGAACAACCACGTCTGCCGACAAAGAAGGGCTGGACGCTTTCGTAGGAACAGATCTTTCGTCCACGCACGTATTCGTCATTCACCAGCTTGACGGGCACGGGGACTTCGATGAGCTGAAGGTGATGATCGGGTACCCGAACGAGCGGACGGCGAAGGCGCACTATCTGCACAACTACGACAAGACCTGGGGCGAGCATCGCATCAAGCAGATCGACAAGTTTACAAACGAGGAGTTCCGTGACCGCTACATCCCGGAGTTCAAGAAGGCGGCGGCGTCGCAGCGGGATCTGATCCGTGTTCCCTACGACACGAATTTCCCGCTCTCCTCGAAGACGTTCCTCCAAAACGATCTCTCTGTGAAGGTGGGAGACAAGGTCAAAGCGCGGCAGCCCCTGGCCGAGTCCAATTTCACTCGGGGAAGCACCCTGGCTCTTGGCAAGAATCTGGACGTCGGCTACATGCCCTACCGCGGCCTGAACTCCAACGACGCCGTCGTGGTGTCTGAAGGCGCCGCGAAAAAGATGACGTCGAGCCACATGTATCAGAAGCGGTACTTGCCCGACGTCGACTCCATTCCCGGGCGCAAGCTGCACGAAACATACTTTGGGAACAAGTACACCAAGGACCAGTACAAGAACTTGAACTCCAAGGGCGTTGCGCGGCCGGGTAGTCTCGTGGTGCATGGTGACCCCATCATCGTAGGGGTACGCAAAACAAAGCCCACGGCGGAAGCACAGATCCTGGGGCGCTTCCACAAGTCCCTGGTGAAGCCCTACGCTGAGGAAGCGATCACCTGGGACCACGAGGAGCCTGGAGAAATCATCGACGTTGTGCAGCAGCCCAATGGGCGCACCGCTGTCACAGTGAAGATGAATGCTCCGGTCCAAATCGGTGACAAGCTCTCCAATCGCTACGGGGGCAAGGGCGTCGTTTCCGCCATCATCCCCAATGAACAGATGGTGCGGCGCCCTGACGGCAAGCCAGTGGATCTTCTGTGGTCGGGACCAGTGCTGATCAGTCGCATCAATCCTGCCCAGATCATCGAGACGGCCGCCGCCAAGGTCGCCAAGAAGCTGGGCAAGCCCATTCGCGTTCGCCCCTATGCTGGGCACGACAATGTCGCTTGGGCCAAGAAGCTCCTGAAGGACAACGGCCTGAGTGACAAAGAAGATCTCCTGGATCCCGTCACAGGGAAGACCGTCAAGGATGTGATGGTCGGTCCTCAGTACATCTACAAACTGTTCAAATCGACCGACACCAACTTCTCCAGCGCTGGCGTCGGCAGCTACGACCTGAACCAGCAGCCTTCCTCCCACGGAGAGACCGGAGCGAAGCGCCTCGGACGGATGGAGATCAACGCGCTCCTTGCACACAACGCACGGAACATTCTGCGCGAGGCCACAACCGTCAAGTCCGATAAGCAAGATGAGTTCTGGCGCTCGATGCAACTCGGCCAACCCCTCCCCAGTCCAAAGGCGAGCTTCGCCTACGACAAGTTCCTCACCCTGCTGCAAGGGGGTGGCGTGCGCGTGAAGAAGGACAAGGACATCTTGTCTTTCGGGCCTCTCACCGACAACGACATCAAGAAGCTCGACACTCGAGCGCTCAAGAACCCCTTGATGGTGCGTGCCAAGGACCTCCGTCCAGAAAGAGGTGGACTATTCGATCCCGCAATCACAGGTGGACCACAAGGACAGCGATGGTCCCACATCGACCTCGACGAACCCGTGATCAATCCCGTCTTTGTCGAACCCGTCCGAAGATTGCTCGGCGAGACCGAGAAAGGGTTCAGAGAGAGGCTCGCAAAAACTGGTGGTGGTTCGATCAAGAAGGAATTAAATTCCATCAATGTCGGCAGCCGCCTCCGAAGCCTCGGGCAGAGGATTCCGAAAGCCTCCGCCTCCGCGAGAGACGATCTCATCAAACAGCGGAAGTATCTGGAGGCACTACGGGACAATGGACTTCGACCCGGGGACGCGTACGTGGTGTCACGTGTGCCTGTAATTCCACCGGTTGCCCGACCGTTTGTACCTACCAAGGGCTCTAAGGATCTGCTGATCTCGGATGTGAACTATCTGTACCGAGACACCATGCTTGCCAACGACGCGTTGAAGGAAGCGAAGAAGTTGTTGCCTCCCCACGAGGTCGCCAAGGCACGGGGGCACCTCCAAGACTCGGTTGGCGCAGTGTTCGGGATGAACGATCCTGTCAGCCCCCAGCAACAGGGAAGAAACGCCAGAGGCCTGCTCGGCATCGTTTTCGGAAGCAACCCCAAGAGCAGCTATTTTCAGTCTCGCCTGATGCGCAGACCGCAGGCGCTCTCTTCGAGGGGAACTGCCGCGCCCGACATGTCACTGGAGATGGACGAGTTCGGGATGCCCGAAGAGATGGCCTGGGCCAACTACGGGCCGTTTGTGATGCGCCGCCTGGTACGCAACGGCTACCCTGCAACGGACGCAAAACAGATGATCGAGGACAAGGTGCCCGCGGCCCACACGGCACTCGTCCAGGAGACGCGGGAGCGCCCGGTCCTCCTCAACCGCGCCCCCACCCTGCACCGGCACGGAATCGTTGCCGCATATCCACGGCTGATTCCGGGGAAGACGATCAGAGTGAACCCTTACATCGAGGAGGGGATGAACCTCGACTACGATGGCGACACGCTTCAGTTGCATGTCCCTGCGTCTCCGACGGCCAACGACGAGGCCAAAAGGCTGACACTGCCCAACATGCTGTTCACCGACAAACAGCGTGACGCCCTTCTGGTCTTCCCCCAGCAAGAGGCTATCTTGGGAACGTGGCTCGCCTCACATGGTCCCCGAAAGGGCGTCAAGGCGAAGAAGTTCAAGACCCAGGCGGAAGCAATGCAGGCATACCACCAGGGCAAGCTGAAGCTCGATGACCCGGTGAAGATTGGCTGACCTCCTCCCAGGCCTCACCCGTTCCCAGGTTGAGAAGTACTACGCCCGTCCCGAGGTCCAGATCGAACTGCTCAATCAGTTCGGCTCACGTCCTGTGTCAGTCGTCCAAGTGCAGGAGGACGGTGACAAGATCTTCAAGCGGAAGCGCGGTGGCAAGTACATCAAGATCCCCGATGCCCAGGACATCTCCTACTGGGCCTCGCGGCGCCACGCCGAGTTCCACCCGACCACAGGGAAAACCACCGAGCAGTTCGTCGTCGACATTGACCCGGGCCCTGATGCTTCGTTTTCTGATGTAAAGGGCGCGACCCAAGCGGTTGTCGATGTCCTCAACAGCCGCTTCCCGAGTGAGGACACGATCGTTGCGTTCTCCGGCGGGCGGGGATTCCACGTCCGTCACCCTATCGGTAAAATGATGCGCACGCGCGGAGCGCGCGCTACCCTGATGGGGGCTCTCCGGGGGCTCGAGGGTACGACGTTCCGGAAACCGGAGGGCAAGGACATCCGGCTCGACATGGTTGCAATGAAGCCCATGGGCTCTGTCCGCGCCATCGGGTCGTTGAATGCTACGACGGGGTTGAGGGCGATGAAGGTCAACCTGGGAGACATCGGGGCGTTTGAGCCGGGCATGGCCAAGGTGGCAAAGTTCGTCACGAGGAAGCGCCTTCTGGAGTACGCGGAAAAACTTCGACTCAAGGATGCGCAGTTCGCCCCCGGCCTCCCCGACAAGGGAACCACGACACCCATCCGTCCCGACGACGTGGGCGACCCGTTCTCCATGGCAATCCAGAAGCACAAGACGGACAGGTCCAAGGGACGATCACACTACGATATGCGTCTCGTTGACGAAGAATCGGGCATCGCCCACTCCTGGGCCATTCCGAAGTCGCGGCTCCCGTCACGCCTTGGAGAAAAGTTGCTGGCCGTCCAGCAGCCTGACCACACGTCCGACTACGCCAAGAACTTCCAGGGCCGAATTGCCGAAGGCTACGGCGCAGGCACAGTACAAACCAAGGCCCCGAAACCTGCTGACATCCTCAAGGCAGATCTGAGCAGCATCATCTTCCAAGTGATGAACGGCTCGAACAAGGTCTTCAACATGCGCCGGATGGGGAAAGACCCGAAACAATGGTTCATCCAGAAGCTCGATGCACGCACGCACGGAAGACGTCCGATGCGCATGTCGGCAGCCGGGCTTGGAGGAGAAGGCGGGATCGACGTGCCCAAGGTGGAGGAGATCAAGCCTCCGAAGATTGCCGAACCGCCGAGGGTCTCGTAGAATACTCCGCGGAGGTACTGTCATGAGAATCGCATTCTTCATCTTCACCATCGTATGGGTCCTCGGCTTCACGGTCGCGGCCCAGACCATCACCAACAAGCCCCCGGAGATCACCTCGTCCGCAGACCTGGCCGCCCAGACCGACTCGGCGGTGAACTTCGTCAAGACCGGCCAGTGGGCAGGCATCGTCATGCTGTTCATCCAGATGGCCATCTTCGTGATGAAGAAAATCGCCAAAGTGAAGCCCTGGTTCAAGAAGTGGGGACCCGGCGTCATCATTCTTCTCAGTGCCGTCTCCAGCCTCTGCGCATTGATGGTCGCAGGTATCCGGTGGTACGAGGCCCTCCTCGTGTTCGCGGTCGGCCCGTTGATGAACTACCTGGACAAGCTGTGGAACTGGGTGCAGGAGGTCCGGGGTAAACGGGAGCCCAGCAAGAAGGCTGTCTGATGGCAATCGATCTCACCAAGATTGGGGCGCCTGGCGGCGAGCCTCCCCAGGATTTCCTCGAAGCCCTGCGCGACTTTGCGCACACGGGCGTGGGACTTCCCGGGGGAGGAATGAAGTACGACAACACCTCTGGATTTGTTGGGCGTCCCCCTGCGGGCTACCCGCACGGGCTAACGTTTGACCGTTCCATCCCGCTCAACATTGGGCAGGCAGAGAGGCTCCCCGGCGACTGGGGAATCAAGTGACCCTTTCCTTCGGGCAGCATCTGATCAAGGGATATCTCCCCCCGGGGACGCGTCTTGATCGTGGCCCGTTGAACAAACGCCGCCTGCGCTCTGCTTTTCTGGACATGGCCAAGAACGACCCCACTGCCTATGTGCACAACATGCAGGGGCTAAAGGCCGTCGCAGATGAGGTTGCCACGCTGGAACCCCTCTCCCCCGGACTGGACGACATCACTCCGAACTACGTGAAACAGCGAGCTCTCTTCGCGGGCGCGCAGAAGCGCCTAGATGCAGCACGGACGTATCCTCAAAAGCTGTCCGTCCTCGCCGACGCGCAGTCGCGCGCCGTGAACCTGGCGATGACACATCCTGGAAGTCTGGCCCGCGAAGTTGAGGCGGGTGCCCGCGGTTCCCCCAGCCAGCTCATCAAGACCGTAGTCTCCCCCGTTGTGGCAATGAAGCACGACAAGACGGTGTACCCTTACTTGATCCACCACAGTTTCGCGGAGGGACTGTCCCCTGCCGAAGCGTGGCTTGCAAATTCCGAAGCACGTCTCAACGCGATGGCTGCCAACCTGTCCGTCTCGGAGCCTGGAGACTTGAGCAAGATCTTCATCAACAACATGGCGGACCAAGTCATCGCCAGTGAGGATTGTGGGACAACCAATGGGATCGCACTTCCTTCAAACAGCCCCGAACTGCGTGACAGATACCTTGCCAAACCGGCAGCAGGCCTACCGCACAACACTCTTGTCACTGCTGAAGTTGGCAAGCGACTCGCCAGAACTCGCGGGCTCGTTGTTGTACGCTCGCCTTCCACCTGCGAGCTCCCAAATGGCATCTGTCAACGGTGCATGGGGCTCAACGAGGTAGGGCAGAATCACGACATTGGGATCAACGTTGGTGTCCGTGCGGGACAGGTCCTCTCCGAACCGCTGACTCAGATGGCCCTGGACTCAAAACACGGAGTGAAGCTGTCCACAACCAAGGGACGCGAGCTTCGTACCATCGAGCGATTGCGACAAATTGTCGAGGTGCCTGCCTCGATGGCCAACATGGCAGTCGTCGCGGAGGAAGAAGGCAAGGTCGAGAAAATCGAGAAGGCGCCACAGGGCGGCCACTACATGCACGTCGCGGGACAACGGTACTACACGCCCCCCGAAGCTCCTCCTCTTGTGCGTCCTGGTTTTCACGTGGAGGCGGGCGACGCCCTCGCTGACGGAATCCCCAACCCCAAGGACGTTACACGCCTGAAGGGAATTGGCGCGGGGCGTGACTACCTCATCCAACGGCTGGACGACCTTTACTCGTCCTCTGGGCATGACCTCGACAGACGGCACCTGGAAATCCTGGCCAAGACGCACCTGAACTACGCCCAGATCTGGGATCCGGGAAGCATCCCCGGCCTCCGTGCAGGTGACATGGTGGCACACTCTGCTCTTCGCGGGCGTCTTCGTGAGGCCTCCAAGGAACGTTCGCTTAAAGAGACAAAGGGGCACGTACTCGGGGATGACTACTTGCACTTCACCGCGGGCTCTCCCATCACAAAGTCCGTGCAAGACGCGCTGCGCGAGGCCAAAATTTCCAAGGTGAAAACGCTTCCTCCCGGAGAGGCCCCGCGCCTCGAGTTCGTGATGAAGCCGCTTTCGCGTAACCCGCTCCTCAATCCGGATGTTCTGTCACGCATGGGACACCGTTATCTCAAGACGGCTCTTCTGGAAGGGGTTCACTCAGGCGGGACAGCCCGTCTTCGGGGGTTCAATCCCATCCCAGCTCTTGCCTATGGACAAAGTTTCGGGCTACCTTCAGCGCGAGGTAAATACTGATGCCCCCTCTCCCTCCGGTCAACCCCGGCAAAATCCTCAGTGGGTTGCGCACGGCCTTGCTTGGAAAAGGAGTACGTGGCGCTCAGTCCGCAGAGATGGAAGGCCTCGCCGCGCTCCGAAAAAGACTTGTGGCAGCGGGCAAGCCCGCCGACTACAGTGCCCTGGAGCCAGGACGCTTCATGAAGTGGATCGAGACCGCAGACCCTGCGTCTCTCGGGCACTATCGCACGCCCCCCGGACAGGGCTCCGGCATGTTGCGTTCGCTTCTTGTCGGCAATCACGGACTCCGAACTCTCAAGGGGCGCTACCACACAGGCGGTTTACTCGGTAAAGGGGGCCTCCTCCGTGGAGAGTTGGCGTGGTCCCCCGAGGTCGCGAGCGCCGCGCGGAACATCAGGCACCAAGGACTCACTCCTGAACGCGCGTGGGCCCTCGCACGCGCAGCCCCTGGTGACATGCTTTCCAAAGCGTTCATCCTCGGATTCCCTGCCTATGGCATCGGAAGCACCTTGGCCACCGGAGGCGACCCTCGCTATTCCACCGGGCAACAGATTGGACGTGAGTTGGGGAGCTCTCTCGGGTGGGCGCTGACGGGCCCGCTCGGTGCCCTCGGATTTATTCCTGGAACAGCAGCAGGAGAATCCATCGGCGAGGCCGCAGGAGGCGTGTTCGACCCGCAGTCACCGCAGCAGCGAAGTCTTGAACGCCAGCTTGGTTCTCCGCGTCCAACGCCCCCCGCACGTATGGGAGGACTTGGGGAAATCGTCCGAAGGAGTTTCGGGGCCGTCCCCGAGTAGGGAAAATAAACTTGGCACTTGACGGTGGCTTTTGTAATATCGTGAACCAGGATTAAGAACAAGCCTGGACAACCAGGGAGGACAAGAAAATGCCGATGCGGAGAGCGTACGTGAGAGGGATCGCCGCCTGCCTCGCCGATGCAGGAATCCTCAAGTTCGCGCAGGAGGAAGATGCCAACGCGATTGCGGACGCGACCGCGGAAGCAATTCCG
>Ga0255047_10000037_pt1 | contig 82423 bp, 81 predicted proteins | sample JV7_2_1_MG_FD_183640 | JGI IMG/M metagenome (GOLD analysis project Ga0255047, IMG submission 183640) | Seawater microbial communities from Jervis Inlet, British Columbia, Canada - JV7_2_1 | ecosystem: Environmental > Aquatic > Marine > Inlet | place: Canada: British Columbia | collected 2016-10-06
CGTCGGCGAGAGTCCCGTCGACGCCCGAGTTGGCAGTGGTCGCGCCGGGCATCTCGAAACTGACTGTACGGTCAGTTTCGAGCTACGTCAACGGCACCGTCACTTCGGTGCCAGTTCACGCAGCGCAGCCAGGATGCCTCCCCTGGCGAGGATCCTGCGCATCTCCTCCGGCAGGGGCTTCGCCTGCAGGTTGGCCGCGCCTCCCGCGATGGATCTCGAGGCCGTGACCGTCCCTGAGGCCAGATCGATCTCGATCTCCTCTCCCGCGATGAGCGCGTCATGGGCTCCGGGGCACACGAGGACGGGGAGACCGACGGCGACGGCATTGCGCATGAACAGGCGCGAGAGCGAGTCGGCGACGACACAGGCGACACCGAGCTCCTTGAGGTTCTCTGCGGCCGTCTCCCGGCTCGATCCGCACCCGAAGTTGGTGCCGGCGACCACGATGTCACCCGGCTGCACTTCTCCCGCGAACCGCGGATCAACCGCCTCGAGACAGTGGAGTTTGCGGATTTCGACCGGATCGACCGCGAAGGCCCCAGGAGAGAGGACGTCGGTGCTGATGTCGTTGCCGAACTTCCATGCCGCTCCCCGCACGATCTCAGACATGCGCCACCTCCTGGTCGCGGGGATCGCTGATGGTTCCGGTGAGCGCAGATGCGGCGACTGTTGCCGGCGACGCCAGGAAGATCTCCGCCTGGGCGCTGCCCATGCGCCCCGTGAAGTTGCGGTTGTGGGTGCCGATGGCCCGTTCTCCTGGTCCCAAGAGACCGCCGTGGCCCCCGAAGCAGGGACCGCAGCCGGGAGCGAGGACGGTGGCGCCCGCATCCACGAGGGTCGCCAGGACGCCCTCGGCCAATGCGTCCTGGAGCACCTGGCGCGATGCGGGAGCGACGAGGAGGCGGACGCCCGGAGCGACCTGCCTCCCTTCCAGCACCCGTGCCGCCTCGCGCAGGTCTTCGAGGCGTCCGTTAGTACACGATCCAAGGAATGCCTGGTTGATGGTGATGTCCGTGGTGTCGGTGACCGGGACAACCCGGTCGACCTTGTGGGGGAGAGCAACCTGGGGGGCGATCGCGTCGAGATCGATCGCATGGATCGCCTCATACGTGGCATCCCGGTCGGGGACGAACGGCGCCTCCATGGCGACCCCGCGCTCGGCCAGGTAGGAGGCGGTCACCTCGTCTGCGGGAAACAGCCCGAACTTGGCACCCATCTCGACGGCCATGTTGGCCACGGTGAGTCGACTCGCCATGTCGGCGGATGCGGCGCCGTCCCCTGCGAACTCCATGGACTTGTATTGGGCGGCGTCTGCGCCGAAGCGTCCCGCCAGGTACAAGATGACGTCCTTCCAGGACACGATCGGCTGGAGCCGCCCGCTGAGGTCGAACCGGATGGTCTCGGGGACACGGAACCACAACCTCCCTGTGGCCAGGGCGTACACCATCTCAGACGTCCCGATGCCTGTGCCGCCTGCCCCGAGCGCTCCGTACGTCGTGGAGTGCGAGTCGGTGCCGACGACCAGCATCCCAGGCCGGATGTGCCCATTCTCGGGGAGCAGCTGGTGGCAGATTCCGCTCCCTGCGTCGTAGAAGCTTCCGATGCCGAGCCTGGCGACGTGGTCGCGGATGCGATCGTGGAGCGCGGCAGCCTCTGCCGTGGGCGCAGGCACCAGGTGGTCGATCACGACGACCACTCGGTCGACTGCGAACACGTCGTCGAAGCCACACGCTCCCAGCACGTCGAACACCCGGGCTGCGAAAATGTCATGCAGCAACGCGAGATCGATGTCGGCGACCACGAACTCACCGGCGGCGACCTGCGTGCGGCTGCTGGCCCTGGCGAAGATCTGCTCGGCGAGGGTCATCCCCGCGGTGGTGGCGTCGTTCATCCCGCTCCCAGGCTCCTGCCGCCGCAGACGTAGATCGTCTGCCCCGTGACGTACGAGGCCTCGTCGGAAGCCAAGAACAGCGCGGCATAGCCGATGTCCTCAGGCTGACCGATGCGCTTGGCGGGGATCGTCTTGATGAGCCGTTCCTGGACCTCGTCCTTCAAGCCGCGGAACAGGGGAGTGTCGACGAGGGCAGGGGCGATGCAGTTCGCCGTGACCTGATAGCGGGCCAATTCGAGAGCCAGCGTGCGGGTGAGGCTGACGACTCCACCCTTGGAGGCCGCATAGTTGGCCTGGCCGGGACCGCCCAGCCAGGCGCGCGAGGCGATGTTGACGATCCTCCCGTACTCCTGCTCCATCATGTGCGGTGTGGCCGCCCGGCAGGTGAGGAACTGGGACTTCAGGTTGACCGTGAGCACGGTGTCCCAATCTTCCTCGCTCATCTTTGCCAGCCAGCCGTCCCGAGCGGTTCCGACGTTGTTCACCAGAATGTCGATCCGCTCATAGATGTCGACGGCCGATTGAATCAGGTGGGCTGCTCCTTCGGCCGTGGCCACGTTCGCCGAGACACCGGTGGCTTCGATGCCATCGTCGCGGAATTCAGCCACGACTTCGTCGACGCGGTCGGAGACCAGGTCGTTGACGATGATTCGCGCTCCGGCCGATCCGAGGACCGAGGCGATGCCCTTGCCAATGCCCTGCCCGGAGCCGGTGATGACGGCGACCCTGTTGGTGACGTTCACGTGCGCTTCTCCTTCGGTCGTTTCACTGACCCTTGAACACCGGCGGGCGCTTCTCGACGAAGGCCTGGATGCCCTCCTTGCGATCCTCGCTCGCCCGGAGGACTGCATGGCTGGTGGATTCGAGCTCCAATCCGGTTTCTAAGTCTGTGTCGGAGGCCCGGTTGATCGCAGCCTTGATACGGTCGAGAGACAGCGGGGCTCGTCCGGCAATACGAGCGGCGAGGGCCGTGGCCTCTTCCATGAGGTCGTCCTCTGCTACGACGCGGTTCACGAGACCCATGCGCACCGTGTCTTCAGTGCCGTAGTGGTCTGCGGTGAACATCAGTTCCTTGGCATAGCCGGGACCGACGAGCCGGGTGAGGCGCTGCGTGCCCCCCGCTCCCGGCATGCTGCCGACCTTGGCTTCAGGGAAGCCCAGGCGAGCCCCCTCGGTGACCATGCGCACGTCGCACGCGAGGGCCAGCTCCAGCCCTCCGCCGAGGGCGTATCCCCGGATGGCGGCGACGACGGGGATGTGCAGGTTCTCCAGCCTGGCGAACACGGCCCGTACCAGGATCCCCAGCGGATCATGGATCGTGCCCGCTTCGTACTCTGCGGACCGGGCCTTGAGGTCTGCGCCCACACAGAACGCCTTCTCCCCCGCACCGGTCAGCACGAGGGCGCGGACCTCGGGGTCGGCGTCGATCTCGTCGAGGATGTGCCCGAGTGTCTCGAGCATCCCAACGGTCAGTGCGTTCATCGCCTCGGGTCGGTTGAGCGTGACCACGGCTACACCGTCTTCTCGCTCCCAGAGGACCGTCTCTTCCATCGTTTCCTCCACGGTCTGCATCGTCGTGTCTTCCTATCCGGAGGCGAGCGCCACGACCCCGCGGTCGATCAGGCTCGCGATCTCTGCTTCGTCGAATCCCTGTTCTGCGAGCACCTCCGTGGTGTGCTCACCTGCGAGCGGCGGCGGCGGGCCTGCCGTGCCCCGCTCGTGGCCGCTCATGCGCGCCGGTCCCGCCGGGGCGCGGATCTCACCGGTCGCTTCGTGGGCGACCGTCACGATGGAATCACCGTCCGCGACGTGCTCCTCGGCCAGCAGCTGCTCATAGGTGAGGAGCGGACCGCACAGGATGTCCGCCTCGTCGAGGAGTGCGATCCACTCCGCCGTGGACCGTTCGGTGAACCGGGCATCGAGGATCTCGTTGAGCTCCGGCCGGCTCCGCACGCGGTTCTCGTTGGTGTCGAACCGCTCGTCTGTGGCCAGCTCGGGGAGCCCGAGCACGGAGCACAGGGCAGGCCACCGCTTGGCGGTGTAGGCGGCGACCATCACGTGTCCGTCCGCGGTTGGGAATGCTTCGTTGGGTGCGGCATACGGAGCAGCGCTCCCGAGGCGCTGCGGAGTACCCCCAGCCAGGTACATGGACAGCGGCACCACCTGGAAGGCGAGGAGGGCATCGAGGAGGGACACGTCGACGCGCTGGCCGGTGCCGTGGCGCTCGCGCACGAACAGCGCGGCGAGGATCGCCTGGGAGGCAAAGACACCGCCTGCCATGTCGGCTGCGGGAACGCCGACCTTGACCGGAGGACCGTCCGCGGTTCCGGTGACGCTCATGATGCCGCTCATCGCTTGGGCGATGCCGTCGACGCCGGGGCGCATGCGCCACGGCCCCTCCTGGCCGAACGCCGAGATCGCGGCGTACACGACCGCCGGGTTCCGTGCACTGACGGCGTCGTAGCCGATCCCGAGGCGGTCGGCTACCCCGGGGCGGAAGCTCTCCAAGACCACATCGCACCGGTCGGCAAGGCGCAGCACCACGCCGGCGCCTGCGGGGTGCTTCATGTCGACGACGACACTGCGCTTGGCGCGGTTCATTCCCAAGAAGGCGGCGGCTGCGCCGGCAACGAACGGTGGTCCCAGCCCCCGGCCCCACTCGCCACCAGGCGGTTCGATCTTGATGACGTCTGCCCCCATTTCACCGAGGTACATGGCACACGTCGGGCCTGCTGCGCCCTGGGACAGGTCGAGGACGCGGAGTCCATCAAGCGCCCCGGTCATGTCCCGCCTCCCACATCACGGTGCTGGTTTCCGCGGCCATCCCGCGTACCGCGAGATCGGCGAACTCATCTGCGATCTCTTCGGGGGTGTGGTCCCCTTCCGGTCGGAACCAACGGACGACCGAGTTGCATAGGCCAAGGATGGCCATGGCCGTCAGCGGCACGTCGAGCGGGCGGAACTCCCCGGAGTCCACCCCTTCTTCGATGATGCGCCGGAAGTACCGCTCGTAGCGGTCCCGCTTGGCGACATGTGCCTCGAGATACGTCGGAGCGAGGTGGCGGCCCTCCTCGATGAAGCAGGCAACGGCATCCTGGTCGCGGATGGCCTCCACGGTGTGGAGGCGCACCGCGAGGTGCAGCCGTTCGCCGGCCGGCCGATCGGATTCGGCTGCGGATCGCACCTGCGGGCCGACCCGCTCCATGGTGGCCTCGACGATCTCTGCGAGCAGCGCCTGTTTGCTCGGATAGTGGTGGTACAGGCTCGACTTCGTGATCCCGACGACGTCTGCAAGGTCCTGCATGCTGGTTCCGTGGAAGCCGTTCCTCCGATACAGGGATGCGGCCTCGCGCAGGATGCGGTCCCGGGTGTCCCGACCGGTGATCGTCATCGGGGTTCCTCGATGAGCCGGATACCCGCAGCGAGCGCGGCGATGTTCATTGCGCGATGGCGGCTGGCGACCCGGGCCTCCAGGGAGGCTTCGAGCTCGGCCCGGTCGACCACGCCGGTGAGCGCCTGGAGGGCGCCGAGGGCCACGACCCCGGCCACGACCGGGTTGCCGGCGATGCTCCTGGCGGCGTCGACGATGGCGACGGTGTGTCCGGGACGGGTCCCTGCGCTGGTGGCGTGGGCGTCTGCGAGCAACACACCTTCGGGCGACAGCTCCGGCTCGTAGCGTTCACAGGCTGCGGGGCTGAGGGCGACGAGCACGTCGACGTGGTCGGCAAGGGGGTAGTCGATGGCAGCATCGGCGATCACGACATCCGATCGGCTGGCGCCACCCCGAGACTGGGGGCCGTAGACCTGCGTCTGCGTTGCCGTCTTCCCCGAGCGGATCGCGGCCTCTGCCAGGATGCGCCCCGCGGTGACCAGGCCCTGGCCGCCTGCGCCGGCGAGACGAATCTCGATTCTGGCTGTCGTGAGTCCTCCGGTCGTGAGCGTGCCGATCATGAGGTGGGACGGCCCGTGAAGACGGGTCGCTCCTCGCGATGAAGAACGCCGGTCGCCAGTCCCGGGATATCGTCCGGAGCGGGGAGGTGGGGTACGAAGGCCTTCACCCGCAGCGGGTCGGACACCCCGGGCTCGCGCCGCATCATGCCGGCGAGCATGTCGGCGGGAGTCCCCAGCCCGTTGTAGCGCCCGAAGTACTCGGGGCAGTCGCTCACCACCTCGACGAAGGAGAAGCCGTGGTGGGAGATGGCGTCAGCCATCACGTCCGTCATCGCCGGCGGTTCGGCAGCGAAGACCCTGGCGACGAACGTGGCGCCCGCTCCGATCATCAGCTTGCAGGAATCGAAGGGGGACTCAACCGTGCCGGCAGGTGCCGTCGACGCCGTCGCCCCTTCCGGGGTCGTGGGCGCCGCCTGGCCCCCGGTCATGCCGTAGATCGAGTTGTTGAGCAGGAGACACGTCAGGTCGACGTTGCGTCTGGCGGCGTGGATGAGGTGGTTCCCACCGATGGCAAGGCCGTCGCCGTCTCCCGTCAGCACGACGACGTCCATCTCGGGCCTGGCCAGCTTGATCCCTGTGGCGAAACCCGGAGCCCTGCCATGGGTCGCGTGCAAAGTGCAGAAGTCGACGTAGCCGATGAGACGGCTGCTGCATCCGATTCCGGCGACGAGGGCCAGCTTGTCCGGATCGAGCTCGAGTCGGGAGACGGCCTCGAGGAAGGCGCGAAGGATGATGCCGTGGGCGCATCCGGGGCACAGCACGTGAGGCATCGCCCATTCCCGAAGGTAGGTCCTGACGTCGGTCACGATGTTCCTCCTGGCACCGGTCGTCCTGACACTGGAGTCGCGACGAGGTCGAGCAGCTCTTCTGGCGTGATCGGCTCACCATCTGCTCGGAGGTGGCGTGCCACGGTGGTCGCTCCGGCGGCTGCCCGCTCGACCTCGTGCGTCATCTGGCCGAGGTTCATCTCGGCGACGATCAGACGCTCGACTGTGCCCGCGGCGGCGGCGACGGCCTCGGTGGGGAAGGGCCACAGCGAGATCGGGCGCAGCAGCCCGACCCGGAGGCCACGCTCGCGCGCCTGCATCACCGCGGCCTTGGCGGCACGGGCCACCACCCCGTAGGCGAAGAAGGCGACCTCGGCATCGTCGAGCAGGAACCGCTCGACGGCCACGATGTCGTCGGTGGCTCGATCGACCTTGGCGTGGATGCGTTCCAGGAGGGCACCCGCCGTCGGACCCTCTGAGGTCGGGAGGCCTCGCTCGTCGTGCGTGAGGCCTGTGATGTGGAAGCGGTAGCCCTCCCCGAACGCCGGAAACGTGGGCACCCCGTCTGGTCCGGCCGCCTTGGGGAGGAACCCGTCCGGGGGTGCGCTCGGAGCCGACCGTTCCCACGAGTCGACCGCCTCCGGGAGGGTGACGCTCTCGCGGGTGTGACCGATGACCTCGTCGTACAGCACGATGACGGGCATGCGGAGCCGCTCGGCCAGGTTGAAGGCCCGCACGGTGAGGTCGAACACCTCACCGACAGACGCCGGAGCGAGGACGATTGCCGGGTGGTCGCCGTGGGTTCCCCAGCGCGCCTGCATCACGTCGCCCTGAGCCGGAGATGTGGGCAGACCTGTGCTCGGTCCGCCGCGCATCACGTTCACCACGACACAGGGAATCTCAGCCATCGTGGCGTAGCCGATGTGCTCCTGCATCAGCGAGAAACCCGGCCCGCTCGTGGCGGTCATCGACTTCATCCCGGCGACCGATGCGCCGATGGCGGCGGCCAGTGAGGCCATCTCGTCCTCCATCTGGACGAACACGCCGCCGATCTCGGGAAGGCGCCTCGCCATGAACTCGGCGATCTCGGACGATGGCGTGATCGGGTAGCCGCCGTAGAAGCGACACCCGGCCGCCACGGCCCCGAGGGCACAGGCCTCGTTCCCCTGGATGAGCTGCGCAGTGGTCATGTCGCCACCTGCTGTGCGGTCCCGATGGCGATGGCGAAGTCGGGACAGAGCATCTCGCACAGGCGGCAGCCGGTGCATCGTTCCGGTGCGGTGACGTGGAGGGTTCCATCCTGGATCGCCAGGCAGTACTCGGGGCACACTCGCGAACAGATGTCGCAAGCCTTGCACCAGTCGTGACGGACCTCGATCGTCGCAAGGGGAGCAACCTCCCTTACGTCGGACGCGGGCGCTCCGAGCGTCGCCTGCGGAGCCTCCCGCCCTGCGCGGAACGCGGCAAGGTTGATGTCCTCGGTCCCCGAGGGAACGAAGCGGGCGATCGCCTCCTCCCAGTGGGCGTCTCCGATGTCGAGGAACGAGGCAGCCGCGCCGAGCACGACGCTGTTCGCGGCACGAATGTTGCCCAGATCGGCCGCCAGCGTCGTGGCGTCGATGAGGTGCGCCTTCACCTCGCGATCGTGGAGGATCTCGCCGTCGATCGATGGGTAGGTGGTGGCCCATGTGCGCTTGTCGACGCACGCCCCAGGCGGGATCACGGTGCGCACGTCTGCGACGACGGCACCACCCTTGCGAACGTACTGCATCCACCGCAGGGCCTCTGCCCATTCGAACGCAGCCATCACCTCTGCGCTGGCCAGGGGCACCAGCGGGCTCTCCACCTTGGGCCCGAAGCGGATGTGGCTGAACACCGATCCGCCGCGCTGGGCCATGCCGTGAACCTCGCTCTGCTTCACGTCGTGCCCGGCACGCATCAAGGCGTCTGCGGCGATCATGCTGGCGAGGATCACACCCTGGCCGCCGACACCGGTGAGCATGAGCCCTCGGGTCTCAGCCACGACCGTTTCCCCAATCCAGGATCGGTGAGATGGCCCTCGGGGTGCACAGCTGCACGCATACGGTGCAGCCGGTGCAGGTGATCGGGTCGATGTCGACCTTGCGGCGGCCCTCGTAGCGGTCCTCTGTCCACACGATCGAGGGACACCCGAGTGTCATGCACGCCTGACATGCGGTGCACGCTTGTGCGTCCACGGCAAATGGTCGGTCGCGCACCTTGCGCGGGGCCTCGACGCATGGGCGGTTCGTGATCACCACCGATGGGCCCTTGTGACCCATCGCTCGCTCCAGGGTCCTGTGCGTGCCGGCAACGTCGTACGGGTCCACGACGGAGACGTCGTCGACACCTACCGCACGGCAGAGGGCAACGAGGTCGACAGGCCTGGCATCTTCACCCTGGAGCGTCGTCCCGGTTCCCGGGTGCTCCTGGCCTCCTGTCATCGCGACCGTCCCGTTGTCCAGGATGAGCACCGTGATGTCGGCGTCGCTGTAGACGGCGTCCATGAGCCCTGCGACGCCTCCATGGAGGAACGTCGAGTCGCCGATTGTGGCGACCACAGGGGCTTCCGATCCGCCGGATGCGGCCAGGCCCACCGCCATGCCGATGCTCGACCCCATGGCCACACACGTGTCCATGGCGCTCAGTGGCTCGAGGGCGGCCAGGGTGTAGCACCCGATGTCTCCTGCGACGACGGCGCCCATCCGCTTCAGCGCCACGAACGGCGATGTGTGCGGGCATCCGGGGCACAGCAGGGGGGGCCTGGTGACGGTGGTTGGGGGATCCTCCACGGCCTCCGCGGGAGCGACGACGCGTGCTCTGGCGAAACCGGCGCGTACCGCGTCCGGGCTCAGCTCTCCTGCTCTCGGGAAGAACTCTTTGCCTGCCACCGGGATCCCGGCGGCGCGGATGGCATCCTCGAGGTAGGGATCGAGCTCTTCGACCACGAAGAGGCGATCGACGGTGGCGGCGAATGCCGCGATGCGTTCGAGCGGTACCGGGTGGCTCATACCCAGTTTCAGCACAGCGGCCTCGGGGAGGATCTCGCGAACGTAGTGGTAGGCGATCCCCGCGGTCACGACGCCGACGGCACCGTCACCTGCGTGTTCGGTGACCAGCGCTCCGTCCTCTACGTATCGGGTGAGCCGGTCGAGGCGTTCCAGGAGCACGGGGCGGCGGAGCCGAGCGTGGCCAGGAATCATCACGTACTTGCGGGGGTCGCGTTCGAACCCGGTGGCGGGATGGGCTTCGACGGGGGCGAGCTCGACGATGCCACGGTTGTGCGCCACCCGCGTCGTGGTGCGCACCAGCACCGGGGTGTCGAACTCCTCCGAAATGGCATAGGCCGCCTTGGTGTACTCCTTGGCCTCAGCGCTGTTCGCCGGCTCGAGGAGCGGAACACCGGCGAACCGGGCGTAGAACCGGTTGTCCTGCTCGTTCTGCGAGCTGTGCATGCCGGGATCGTCTGCGCAGGCGATCACGAGCCCGGCGCCCACGCCGGTGTACGCCGCGGTCATGAACGTGTCCGCAGCCACGTTGAGCCCGACGTGCTTCATGGTCGCCAGGGCACGCACGCCGCCGAGCGAGGCGCCCATCGCAACGTCGAGCGCGATCTTCTCGTTGGGCGACCAACGCACGTCGATGTCGGTGCGGGAAGCGAGGGCCTCGAGGATCTCCGTGCTCGGGGTACCCGGGTATCCGGCGGCGACGAGGACGCCTGCCTCGTGAGCGCCGCGCGCGATGGCCTCGTTGCCGGAGAGCAGCGTTCTGGTGCTCGCGGGTGCGGTCCCCGTGGTCACCCGGCCGTACCGATGAGGGAATAGATCTCGTCTTCGGACAGGACGTGATCGGATGCCTTGGCGGCATCCATGATGGTGGCGATCGTCGCCTCGTCGCAGGACAGTCCGCGCATCTCGAGCCAGGCAACGGCGTTGGCTTGGCCGCTCATCGGGCCGACCGTGATTGCCTGCGTACGACCCAGCTGATCGGCCGGAACTCCGCTGTACACACGGTTGGCGAGCCAGCTGTCCCCGGTGCGGATCGCCTTGAGGACGGCTGCGGCGTGCACGCCTGTGCTCGTCTCGAAGGCATCCTTGCCGACGGCAGGCCAATTCGGCGGCAGGGGGGTGTCGGTGGCACGCGACACGGCGTCGCAGTACGCAGGGAGTCCAGACAGGTCCGAATCGATCCAGCCCATCAGCTTGAGGTTGACCAGCAGACCGTCCATCGCCGTGTTCCCGACCCGCTCCCCGATACCGAGGCCGCATCCGTGCACTCGGTTGGCGCCCTCGGTCAGGGCGACGAGCGAGTTGACGATGTCGAGCCCGCGGTCGCGGTGGCCGTGCCAGTCGATCTTGACGTCTTCGCCACTCTCGGTCACGAGCTTGCGGGCGAAGCGGATCAGCATGCGCACGCCCCACGGAGTGGCGTGGCCCACCGTGTCCGACAAGCAGATGCGACGGGCGCCGGCCTCGATGGCGGTGGTGTACACCCGGCGCAGATCCTCCGGCTTGGCGCGGGTCGTGTCCTCCGTCACGAACATGACCTCGAGGTCCTCTTTGCGGGCGAGGGCCATCGCCGCAGCGGTGGTGCGCTCCAAGAAGCCCTCTTCCCATCCTTCGACGAACTGCCGAATCGGACTGGAGCCCAGGAAGATGGAGGCCTCGATGGCGACGCCCGACCGCTGCTGGGCATCGGCGATGGGGAGGATGTCGTGCTCGGTCGTGCGTCCTGCGCAGTTCGGAGCGATGTCGAGGTCGGCTCCCTCGATCTCCTTGGCGAGGCCCACGACGTCTTCGAGCATCTGGGTGCCGGCGCCCGGGTAGCCGATGTCGGCTGCCGTGATCCCGAGCGAGGCGATGCCGTGGAGGATCTCGATCTTCTCGTCGAGCGTCGGCTGGCGCACCGAGGGGCTCTGCAGCCCGTCGCGCAGGGTCTCGTCGTCGAGCTCCACCGGGAAGGGAGGGGTCTCGGTCTCGCCGAGCAGGTTCCAGTCGTACAGCAATTCGTGGTTTTGCGGCGTGGTGTCGCTCACTGCGGTCCTCCTCCGATCGACGCTCGAGGCGTCTCCGTTCCGGCGTCGCCCGCACGGCTCCCGTCCGGCCGTTCGGTTGGGTTCAGGCTCTCACCCGGGGAGGGAGGGCACAATCCGACCCTTGCATCATTTTCCTGGTGCGAATCCATCACGCGGAGTCCCCCCGGCCCCGCCAGCACGAGGACTTCTGGGGCCGCTGCATTGGGGAAATGGAGCATCTGGCTCATTGACGCGGCTCCAGCCGCGGCGAGACACTGCGGTGAAACGACCGAACGGCCGGACGGTTCCCCGACCCGGGGTGGCCGCGGCATGGAGGAGGAGCAGTGACCGCACACGATGTCGCCCCGGAGGTCGCCCCGGAGGTCGCCCCGGAGGTCGCCCCGGCCCCGGAGTCGTTCCGGCCGGGCGAACTGGAGATCGAGCCCGACGGCACGGGCCATCTGCTGGGGAGCCGCTGCCGCTCGTGTGGCGCCCACTTCTTCCCGATCCGCCAGGCCTGCTCCGGCTGTCTGAGCAGCGACCTGGAGACCGTGCGCCTGACAGGATCGGGGACCGTCTACACCTACACCGTGATTCGGCAATCGACTCCGGCGTTCGCGGTCCCCTATGCCCTCGGGTACGTGGATCTTCCCGAAGGCGTCCGCGTGATGGGCCAGATCGCCGCCGAACCCGATGACCTGGCGATTGGCATGGAGGTGGAGCTGGCCGTCGAGCCCTTCGGCACGGACGGTGACGGCAATCCCGTGCTTGGCTACCGCTTCCGACCGGAGGTCACATCGTGACCGACGTCTACGTGCTCGGGGTCGGCATGACCCAATTCGGCAAGCACCCGGACAAGACCGCAGCTGACCTCGGTGCGTCTTCGTTGACCGAGGCGATCGCTGACGCCGGCATCGACCCCCGGTTGGTGGAGGCCGCCTACTGCGGGCACGTGTTCCAGGGGATGGTCACGGGCCAGCGGATCCTGGCCCAGGTCGGGCTGGCCGGGCTCCCCCTGTCCAATGTGGAGAACGCCTGCAGCAGTGGGGCGACCGCGATCCGGGAGGCGTCGCTGGCGATCCGAGCAGGTGAGCATGACGTCGTCGCCGCCATCGGGACCGAGCACCTCACCAACCGCTTCGCCGGCGCCCTGACGCCGGACAAGAGCGATCCGGAAGCCGCCGTCGGCGCCACGATGCCCGGTGTCTACGCCATGCGTGCCCGGAGGTACATGGAAGAGTTCGGCATGACCCGCGAGCAGCTCGCCATGGTTGCCGTGAAGAACAAGCAGAACGCGGCGATGAACCCGCTGGCGCACTTCCGGAAGACGATCACCGTCGACGACGTGCTGGCGTCTCGCCCCATCGCGGACCCGCTCAACTTGCTCGACTGCTCGCCGGTCACCGACGGCTCGGCGACTGCGATCCTCGTGAGTGGGGACGTCGCCGAGCGTTTGGGGAACGGTCGAGCCATCCGACTGGCGGCCTCGACCTTGCGCACCGGGACCGTCGATGTGGAGCCGACGTCGATGACGTTCGAGCCATTGACCCGCGACACGGCGAATGACGCCTTCGAGCGGGCAGGCGTCGGTCCCGGGGACGTCGACTTCGCCGAGGTGCACGACTGCTTCAGCATCGCTGAAGTGCTGCGGGTCGAGGGGCTCGGTCTGTTTCCCCAGGGCGAGTACCCGGCAGCGGTCGAGCGTGGTGAGGCTTCGCTCGGCGGGCGCCTTCCCGTCAATCCCAGCGGCGGGCTGCTCGGCAAGGGGCACCCCCTCGGGGGCACCGGTGTCGCCCAGGTCGTCGAGGTCGTCCGCCAGTTGCGCGGTGAGGCGGGAGACCGGCAAATCGAAGGTGCCCGGGTCGGCCTGGCCCACTGTCGCGGCGGAAAGGCCGTCGGTATCGAGGGAGCAGCGTGCACCGTCCAGATCCTGGTGAAGTGATGGGACAGGTACCCCTGCCCTTCGTGATGATGCGAGGAGGAACGAGCAAGGCGGTGTTCCTGGCTGGGGAGTCCCTCCCGGAGCCTGGACCGGATCGCGATGCCGTGATCCTCGGGCTGTTCGGCAGCCCCGATCCGCGTCAGATCGATGGCCTCGGAGGTGCCGACATCCTCACGAGCAAGCTGGCGATCATCGACCCACCGACCGACCCGGACGCGGATGTCGACTACACGTTCGGACAGGTCAGCATCAGTGAGCCGGTGGTCGACTACGACATCAACTGTGGAAACTGCTCGGCAGCGGTTGGCGCCTACGCGGTGGACGAGGGTCTGGTGGCTGCGGTGGAGCCGGTGACGGCGGTGCGAATTCACAACACGAACACCGATCGGGTGCTGATCGCAGAGGTGCCGGTACGCGCAGGGCGTGCCGTCGTCGACGGCGATGCCGTCATCGATGGCGTTCCCGGCTCAGGGGCGCCGATCGCCCTCGACTACAGCAGGACGGCAGGTGGCATCACGGGATCCCTGTTTCCGACGGGCGGGCCCGAGATCGTGCTCGCCACCACGATCGGGCCGGTCGCGGCGTCGATCGTCGACCTGGCGAACCTGTGCGTCTTCGTGGCAGCTGAGGACGTCGGGATGGCGGGCACCGAAGGCCCCAAGGACCTGACTGCCGAGCAGCTTGATGCGGTGGCTGCGGTGAAGACGGCTGCGGCGGATGTGCTCGGCATGGCCCCCGACGGGCTGACCCCGATCCCGTGCCTCGTGGCGCCGCCTGCTGGTTACGTGAGCTTCTCGTCCGGCGAGAACGTAGATGCCGCCTCGTTCGACCTGCTGGCGAGGGTCATCGGGGGACGCCCGCCGATGCTCCACAAGGCCTATCCGGGAACGGCTGGGGCGTGCACTGCGGTCGCCGCCAGCATCCCGGGGACGACGGTGCACCGAGTCGCCGCCCGATCACGTGAAGGCGCCCTCGTCATCGGCCACACGAGCGGCACGATGCGGGTCGGTGTCAAGGTGCACCATGACGGCGACGCGTGGGTCGTCGACCACGCCGCCTACGACCGCACGGCGCGCCGTCTCGCGGAGGGCACCGCCTACGTCCGGCAGACCCGTGGGGCTAGCCTCGCGCAATGAGCGAGCGCGTCCTCAGCCTGAGCATCAACGGCGATTTGCGCCGGCTGATCTCGGCTGACGAGCGAACGCTGCTCGAGGTGTTGCGGGAGGACCTCGACCTCACTGGGACCAAACACGGGTGCGAGGTGGGGGAGTGCGGTGCCTGCACGGTGCTCGTCGACGGCCGTCCCCGACTGTCCTGTCTCACTCCGACCGTGATGGTCGAGGGCTGTGAGATCACGACGGTCGAAGGACTCGCACGCGGCGCGGTCCAGCACCCGCTGCAGGAGGCGTTTTCCGAGCGTTCGGCCGCTCAGTGCGGATACTGCACCCCTGGCATGCTCATGTCGGCCAAGGCACTCCTCGATGCCGATCCCAGTCCCACGACGGATGCCGTTCGGGATGCGCTGGCGGGGAACCTCTGCCGGTGTACCGGCTACAACAAGATCATCGAAGCGGTCCAGATTGCTGGGAAGCGATTGGCGGCACCGTGAGCGGTTCCCCATCCCCTGGCGCCGTCGGCGCTCCTCTTCCCCGCACGGACGCCGGGGTGCAAACCGCGGGCAGGCTGCGGTACGCGGACGATCTGAAGCTTCCCGGGACGCTGACTGGCAGGCTGTTGCGCAGCCCGGTGGCTCATGCCGAGATCAGCCACATCGACCCGTCGCCGGCCGAGGCCCTCCCCGGCGTCCATGCCGTGCTCACCGGTGCTGACCTCCCGATCGCGTTCGGGATCCTCCCCGTCAGTCAGGACGAACATGCCCTGGCCCTCGACCGGGTTCGCTACGTCGGTGAGCCGGTCGCCGCGGTGGCTGCGGTCGACGCCGCGACAGCCGAGCGGGCGCTGCGCATGATCGAGGTCGACTACGAGCCTCGCGACACGGTGGCGACGATCGAGGAGGCCCTCACCGAGGAACGCTCCCTGCTCCACGGTGATGGTGCCGGAATCAACGAACACCGTCACGCCGCTCTCGAGTTCGGCGATGTCGCAGAGGGGTTCTCCGCAGCCGGGTACGTGCGCGAGGACGTCTTCTTCTTTCGGGGAAACAGCCATGCCGCGATCGAACAGCACGCCGCGGTCGCGGTCTACGAGGGTGGCAGAGTCACCCTGTGGTCCTCGACGCAGGTCCCGCACTACGTCCACCGCACCCTCGAGCGGGTCCTCGAGCTGCCCGCCAGCCGGATCCGAGTCGTGGCGACGCCGGTCGGGGGCGGCTTCGGAGGCAAGACCGATCCGTTCTCCCACGAGCTCGTCGCTGCCAAGATGGCGATGGTCACCGGCAGGCCGGTGAAGTTCACCCTCACCCGCGAGGAGGTCTTCTACGCCCACCGCGGCCGCCACCCGGTGCTGATGTGGGTGAAGACGGGATTCGACGACGAAGGCCGGATCACCGCCATGCACTTCAAGAGTCACCTGGACGGCGGGGCGTACGGCAGCTACGGGGCGGCATCGTTGTTGTACACCGGGGCCCTCCAACCCACCACGTACCGCATCCCCAACTACAAGTTCGAGGGAGCGCGCGCCTTCACCAACAAGCCCCCGTGTGGCCCGAAGCGTGGTCACGGGACGCCGCAGCCGCGGTTTGCCGTGGAGTGCCAGCTCGACAAGGCCGCAGAAGACCTCGGCATCGACCCCGTGGAGCTGCGCAGGCGCAACCTCATGCCGCCTTTCTCCACGACCGTGAACCACCTCCGGATCACGAGCAACGGCCTCGCCGAGTGCATCGACGCCGTCACCGCAGCGTCCGGCTACAGCGAGAGGCGCGGAACCCTGCCGGAAGGCAGGGGGATCGGGATCGCGGTGGGGTGCTACCTCTCCGGCGCCGGCCTGCCCATCTACTGGAACGACATGCCGCAGTCCGAGGTGCACGTCAAGGTCGATCGCGGCGGCGGGGTCGCCGTCTTCTCGATGGCTGCAGACGTCGGCCAGGGCTCGACCTCCGTCCTGGCGGCGATCGTTGCCGAAGTCCTCGGGCTCGAACCGGCAGACCTGTCGATGGTGATGGCGGATACGGACCTCACCCCGGTCGATCTCGGGAGCTACTCGAGCCGGGTCACGTTCATGGCCGGAAACGCAGCCCTGGATGCCGCAACGAAGATCCGGGACCGAGTCATTGCCGCGGCGGCTGCCAAGCTCGACGTCACCCCCGACCGGCTGACCGCTCGAGAAGGCGCCATCGTTGCCGAGGACGACCCTGAGGTCTCGCTCTCGTGGCCGGAGGCGGCCAGGGCGGCCCTCGCCGGATCGGCCCCGCTCGTCGAGGCCGGCGGCTACTACGCCCCGGATCTGGCCGGACCCTACCGGGGGTCCGGGGTGGGACCGTCGCCTGCGTACAGCTATTCGGCCAGCGTCGTCGAGCTGGACTGCGATCCGGAGACGGGCCTCGTCCATGTCGACAAGGTGTGGCTCGCCCACGACATCGGCAAGGCCATCAACCCTTTGCTTGCGGAGGCCCAGGTCGAGGGTGGAGTCTCGATGGCCCTCGGTGAGGCGCTGCTGGAAGAGCAGGCCTTCCGCGGCGTGCTCCACCGGGGCCCTTCGCTGCTCGATTACAAGATCCCGACGATCCACGAGGCGCCTGATGTGGAGACGTTCTTCATCGAGACCATCGACCCCGAGGGACCATTCGGCGCCAAGGAGGTCGGACAGGGCCCGTTGCTCCCCGTGATCCCAGCCGTCGCCAACGCGGTGTACGACGCCGTCGGGGTCAGGATCGACGAGGTGCCGATCACGCCTGACAAGGTGGTTGCCGCCTTGCGCTCTGCTGCGCGCGGTGGCGAGCCGAGGTTCGGCCCAGACGGCGTTCCCGAGTACGACTTTGGCCGGCTGACGAGGGTCGACCCGCCAGACGTGGTGGCAGGATGATCCGTCTCCCCGCCTTCGAGTACCACGCCGCGGTCAACCTCGCGGCGGCGGCCAGGCTGCTCGGAGAGCTCGGGCCCTCTGCGACCGTGGTCGCCGGAGGCACCGACTTGTTTCCCAAGATGAAGCGGCGCCAGACCGAGCCGAAGACGGTGATCGACCTCGGCGGCGTCGATGAGCTCCGCGGGGTCCGCACGGGTGAAGATGGAACCGTTGCCATCGGAGCCCTGACGACCTTGCGGGAGCTGGCCGCTTCGCCGGTCGTCCCGCGGGCGTTGGCGACGGCTGCAGGCCTGGTGGCGTCTCCCCAGATCCGCACCGTGGCGACGGTGGGCGGCAACCTGTGCCTGGACACGAGGTGCAACTGGTATGACATGTCGGACGAGTGGCGGGTCGCAGCCGGCCGCTGTCTCAAGGACGGTGGCGACGTCTGCTGGGTGGCACCGCGCGGTGATCGGTGCTGGGCGGTGTCTTCGTCCGATCTCGCTCCTGTGGCGGTAGCCCTCGATGCCGAATTGCGGCTGGTGAGCGCCCGCGGAGAGCGCACAGTGCCTGCGGCAGGGCATTTCGCCGACGACGGCCTGGCACCCCTCACCATGGCCCGTGATGAGATCCTGACCGAGGTCGTCCTGCCTCGCCCACACGCCTGGGGAACGGCGTATCACAAGCTGCGACGCCGCGGTGACATCGACTTCCCGATCTTCGGCGCTGCCGTGGCGCTGCACGTCGACGATGCCGGGGTGTGCACGGCGGCGCGGGTCGCGATTGGAGCCGTCGCCTCCGCTCCGGTGCGAGCCCGGGACGCCGAAGCCGAGCTCATCGGCACTCGGCTCGAACCAGAGGCGATCGAGCAGGCAGCGGCGACGGCCGCCAAACACGTTCGCCCCTTCGACAACACCGACCTCGGTTCCCGCTACCGCAAGTGGATGGCGCCGGTCTACGCGGCACGGGCGATGCGTGACGCCGCAGCAGACCTCGGCGCGGGCTAGCTGCAGATCGGCAGACCGCGATGTACCTGGACTGCCACACGCATGTGTTCCCCGAACACCGGATGGGCAAGTTGGTGCGGTGGATCCACAGGGCCCTCCCCGACCACGGCGTTCCGTTGGACACGACACCGGACCAGGCCGTGGCCGACCTCCGTCGCAATGGTGCGGTGCGCTGGGCGAACCTGCTCTTTCCGGTGTGGCCCAACGAGGCCCGTTCGCTGCATGCGTGGGGAGCAGAGCTCGCCGAACGGTATCCGGAGATGACGCCGTTCGGTGGGGTTCGTCCCGACGACGACGATCCGCTCGGCGTTGTCGAAGAAGCCATCGACGGGTTTGGGATGGCAGGTCTCAAATTCCACCCATACGTCCAGGGATTCGTCCCGTGGGACGAGCGGTTGGCCCCAGTGCTCGACTACCTCGAGGCTGCAGGGAGACCGATCTACGTCCATACCGGGTACGAACTCTGGTACGGCGAGACGTTCGATCGAGCAGGCCTCGAGGGTCTGCTCCGGGATCGGCCAGGGCTGCCGGTCGTGCTCCCCCACATCGGGTACCCCGACTTCGAGTGGGCCTTCACCCTCGCCGACCGGCACCCGTTGGTGTGGCTCGACGTCACGAACGTCGCCGGGAGCATCCTTCTGGTGGACCCCGATGATCCGGAACATGCCAGGCAGGCTGATGCCTTCCGGTCAGGGCTGACTCGATTCCACGGCCGAGTGATGTTCGGGACGGATCACCCCGCTGGCATGGGCACGGTCGAGGAGATCCTCGACCATCTCGACCGGTTCGACGTGCCAGCGGCCGACCGCGAGGCGCTGCTGATGACCACGGCCGCCACGTTCTTCGACCGCTACGGACGACCGCGGCCCTAGATGGCTCAGGGGAGCCTGACGTACTCGAATTCGATCGGCTTGGTCGCGATGCCCTTGGACGGAGGGGCGATCCAGCTGGCGAACTCACCGGGAGTGGCGACCGGTTGCATGAGTTGCTCGATGAACGCCCGATCGTCTTCGGCGGGCAGCCACTGCGCCCTGCCTGCCTCCCACTCGGGTGCGTCGACGATGCGTCCCTCCGGCGTGACGCTCAACTCGGCAAACTCCCCGATCGCCCGATTGAAGGCGATGTGCGGCAGCGTGATCTCGTACCCGATGTCCCGCGCCTCCAACTCACCGTTCCAGCGCCGCAGTCCGCCTGCGCAGTCGCCGACGAAGTCGTCGCGCAGCCGGGCATTGAGCGTCGTGAGGGCGGGGCGCCGTGCTGAGGCGAACCCGCCGTTGGCTGTCGTGAGGATCGGGTAGGTGGCGTCGTGGAGGCGGTGGTCGTCTTCGAGGGTGTCTTCGTGGTACCGACCCTTCAGCCCTGCGGTGAAGGCGTTGGCCGCATTGGTCGACTCCTCGGCGCCGAAGAGGTCGAGCGTCAGCGAGAAGTGGAGGTTGACCTTGCGCTGGATCGTCAGGAGGTCGATTGCTCCCGCCGCCCGAATCGGCTCGACGTCTGCGGGATCCACGATCCCGAGGCTCTGCATGACCTCTGCGGTGCGGCGCACGATGCGGCGCATGCCGGTGTCGCCCACGAACATGTGGTGTGCTTCCTCGGCGAGCATGAACCGGCAGGTACGCGACAACGGGTCGAAGCCCGATTGCGCCAGGGCCTCCAGCTGCATCTTGCCGTCGCGGTCGGTGAAGAAGGTGAACAAGAAGAACGAGAGCCAGTCGGGGGTCTCCTCGTTGAAGGCGCCCAGCATGCGCGGCTTGTCCTCGCTTCCCGAACGACGCTGGAGCAGCTCGCCCGCCTCTTCCCGGCCGTCCCGTCCGAAGTGTTTCTGCAACAGGTACACCATCGCCCACAGGTGGCGGCCCTCTTCGACATTCACCTGGAACAGGTTGCGCAGGTCGTACAGGGAGGGCGCCGTCGATCCCAAGAAGCGCTGCTGCTCCACCGACGCCGGCTCGGTGTCCCCCTGGATCACGACGAGGCGCCGCAGCAGCGCCCGGTACTCGCCTGGCACCTCCTGCCAGACCGGCTCGCCGATGTGCTCTCCACACGGGATGACGCGGTCGGTCTCTGCAGGGGCGAGCAGGATCCCCCAGCGGTACTCAGGCATTCTGACGTAGTCGAACTTGGCCCAGCCGCTCTTCTCGACGCTGATCGCTGTGCGCAACCACACGTCGGCTTCCTGAAATCCGTGGGGGCCCATGTCGAGCCACCAATCGAGGTAGCCCTGATACCACGTCTCGAGGGCGCGGCGCAGCTTGGCATCGTCGGCGAGGCCGACGTTGTTCGGCACCAGCCCGTCATAGTCGACAGCTTCGAGGGTCACACCCTTCTCCGATCGAACGCGGGTCGTCTCCCCGTACCGTAGGCACGCAGCGCTCCCTCGTCGCCGGAAGCGTTCGGTCTGGTGAACACCCAGTTCTGCCAGGCGGTGAGGCGGCCGAAGATCTTCGTCTCCAGGGTCTCCGGGCCGGCGAACCGCAAGTTGGCCTCCATTCCCGTGAGCGAGTCAGGAGAGAACCCGGCGCGCTCTTCGAGCGCGATGCGAATCTCGTCTTCCCAGTCGATCTCGTCGAAGGAAAAGGTCACCAGACCGGCGGCCTCTGCCTGTGGAGCGTCGAGGTCCTGGCCGACGAGGGCGGTGGCGGCCTCGAGATCGGCGTGCTTGCCCCAAAACCGCGTGGCGAGCCGGGTCAGGCCGTTTCCCATGGGAAGCGGTCCCACGTTGGCCCCGGTGAGCCGGAGGAGGGGAGCGGGTTCGGGGTGGTCGGAAAAGCCTCCTTCGAGCATGTAGGTGCGATCGGCGGCCAATGCGAGCTCGGCGAGGAACCCGACGAAACAGCTGCCAGGAGCGATCAGGGCGATGAGGGACCGTGAGGTCACGTCGATCCGCTTGAGCGTGCGCTTGAGGTACAGCAGGATTTCGTTGATCAGCCAGTGGTCCCGGTTGGCGAGCAGGAACTCGTCGTGGGCGGCGACCAGTTCGGGGTCGCCTGCCGTCTCGAGCACGAGGGTTCCGAGCTCCATCTCGTTCGTTCGCAGGTGGAGCAGGGCGTCGTCGAGGGAGCGGGTCGCCGCCAGCGGCCAATATGCCGCACCGAGAGCCCGTGCTGCTTCTGGTTCTGAGGGCGGCGGCTCGTCGGGGCCGGAGACGGTCAGCGTGGCACGGCGCTGCTCGCGGTCGATGGCGATGGTGAGGTGGGGGTACTCGATGCGGTCATCGCCGATCGTCCGCTCGATCTCGGGGAGTGGGATCCCCGATCCGGCCGCCGGCCGTTCCTCGGCTTCCCCCAGGTTCCGCAGGCGCTCGGCGACGGTCTCGTCGAACCGGGATCCGGGGACGACCTCGTCGACGAGCCCCCAGTCGACGGCGCGCTGTCCCTTGACCCCTTCCTCGGTGGTGCAGATGACGTCTGCGTGGTCGCGGCGGACACCGCGCTTGTCGACCAGGCGCGTGAGGCCCCCAGTTCCGGGGAGCACGCCGAGCAGCGGCACCTCGGGGAGCGCCACGGTGGCAGAGCCGTCGTCGACGAGGAGGATCGTGTCGCAGCTCAGCGCGAGCTCGTATCCGCCCCCGGCGGCAGTTCCGTTGATCGCGGCCACGTAGCGCTGGCCGGAGTGTTCCGACGCGTCCTCGATCGCCAGGCGAGTCTCGTTGGTGAACTTGCAGAAGTTCACCTTCCCGGCGTGGGATGTCGTCGCCAGCATGCCGATGTTTGCGCCAGAGCAGAACACCCGGTCCTGGAGCGACTCGATGAGCACAGCACCGACCTCGGGATGTTCGAACCGCAACCGCTGCACCGCGTCCGCGAGCTCGATGTCGACCCCGAGGTCGTAGGAGTTGAGCTTCAAGTCGTAGTCACCCAGACCACCGTCGCGATCGACGTTCATGCCGAGGCGGGCGGTGGCTCCGGCGACGGTCAGCGTCCAGTGGCGGTACCGATCGGGGTGGGTGCGGAAGTCGATCATTCGACCGCCCACGATATCAACCGAACCAGTCCAGTCGACACCGGCCGCTCGCACAGACCACAATCGAGCCTCGCAATCGGGAGCGGCCGGGCAGATCGGGAGCGACATGGCGCAGGCGGCCCGCAACGGAGTCGAGCAGTTCGTGCTGGAGCGAGCGCGCACCAATCCTGGAGAGCTCGCCGTGGTCGATGCCGTTGCCGGCACGCGGTTGACGCGGGCCCAGGTGGCGGTTGATGCCGGTCGAGCGGCGGCCGCGCTGCGCGACATCGGCGTCTTCCCTGAACAGCGGGTGATGCTCGTCCTCTCCGACACGCCGGCGTTCCTCGCATTCTTCTGGGGAGCGATGTGGATGGGAGCGATCCCGGTTCCCGTGTCGACGATGCTGACCGACAAGGACTATCGGCCGCTGATCGAAGATTCGCGAGCCGCTGTCGTGGTCGTGTCCCCGGACCACGCGGCGCAGGTGGCTCCGGCCCTGTCCGACCAGCCCCATCTCCGGGTCGCGCTCGTCGATGGTCCAGACCCGGTCGCGGGCCTGAATCCGGCCGCTCCCATTCTCGCTGCTGCAGGCGACCCGCCTCCGGTCTTCCCCGCCGGCATGGACAGCGCCGCGCTCTGGCTGTACACATCGGGAACGACGGGGCAGCCCAAGGGTGCCATCCACCGCCATGCCGACCTGGGATTCCTCACCGAATCTTTCGGTCGTGGTGTGCTCGGCATGGATTCCGGAGACGTGGTGTTCTCGGTCGCCAAGCTGTTCTTTGCATACGGGCTCGGGAACAGCGGGTACATGGCGTCTGGAACCGGGGCGACCGCGGTGCTGCATCGCGGCAGGCCGACGGCTGGCGACATCGCAGACCTGGTGTCCGGCCACGGCGTGACCCTCGTCTTTGCCGTTCCCACGATGTACGCCCGCTTGCTGAGCTCGGACATCGCCGATGACTCGTTTGCCTCCGTCCGGCTCGGCGTCAGCGCGGCAGAGCCCCTTCCCGAGGACATCTACAGGAGATTCCTCGATCGCTTCGGCGTGGAGATCCTCGACGGGATCGGTACCACAGAGCTCGGTCAGGCCTTCATCAGCCAGCGCCCCGGCTCGCACCGCCCCAACGCAACCGGCTGGCCAGTCGACGGCGTCGAGATCGAGCTCCGCGATCCGGACGGTGCCCTGGTCGAGCCCGGCTCGCCTGGCGCTCTCTGGGTGGCAGCCGAGTCCGTGACCGCTGGGTATTGGAACCGGACGGACCGCAACCGCACCGCTCTTCACGGTCGCTTCTTCAGGACCGGAGACACCTTCGTGCACAACGAAGACGGCAGCTACACCTACCTGGGTCGCGACGACGACATGCTCAAGGTCGGAGGGATCTGGGTCTCGCCTGCCGAGGTCGAGGCCTGCATCGTCGAGATGCCCGATGTGCTGTCCGCTGCCGTGGTCGGCGCCGCCGACGGCGATGGGATGATCAAACCCCGTGCCTTCGTGATCCCCGCGTCTGGAGCCGAGCGCGGAGCCCTGCCGGCCGCCGTGCAGGCGCACGTCAAATCGTGTCTTGCCCCCTTCAAGTACCCCAGGTGGGTCGACATCGTCGACGAGCTGCCCATGACCGCCACGGGCAAGGTCAAACGCTACGTCTTGCGGGCCCGCCCCCTTGCCTGACGGGGCCCATTCCTGACGCGCCTGCATCAGAAGAACTGATGCGCGTTTGGTGTGGACCGGGCTCAAGCCGCGTGCTACAGTTGACTGACCGGTCAGTCAGTCCAACCTACCCTTCAGCAGCCAGTCGCCGAAACCCCCTACCAGTCTCGAGAAACGGGGCACGACATGGACAACGAGCTCACCAGCATTCTGGAAACGTGCCGGCGCGTCATCGAGGACCCCACGTATCCGGCCGTCCACGAGTGGCTGGTCGACCACCCGGATGGCAAGGTGCTCGGGTCGTTCCAGGTCTACTTTCCTGAGGAGATCGCTCACGCCGCAGGCATGTTCCCGCTCAAGGTCATGGGGGCGGACAGCAGTGTGCAAATCGGCGCGGCCGACGCCCACATCGCCGCTTTCGTGTGCTCCATCCTGCGCACCGCGCTGGAGCAGGGTCTCACGGGACGGCTCGACTTCCTGTCGATGTATGTCACCCACCCCATCTGCGATGCGGCCCGGCACCTCAATGGGGTGTGGACCAGGCAGTTCCCAGACAAGAACTGTCAGATCCTCTACTACCCGCACAACTTGCGTTCGGCGTACGGCCAGGCCTACCTGCTCGATGAGTACCGCAGGATCGCCGGCCTCATCGAGGAGATCACCGGGACCGCCATCACCGACGAGGCGCTGCGCGCCAGCATCGCGGTCTTCAACGAGAACAGGCGTCTGCTGCGCGAGCTCTACGCCATCAAGCGAACAACCCCATGGCTGATCTCGCTCGTCGAGGCGTACCTGCTGACCCGTTCCGCCGGTCTGATGGCCAGGGAGGACCACAACGATCTGTTGCGACGCGCCCTGCCACTCATCGCCGCCCGGGACGCCAAACCCCAGGACAAACTGCGGCTGGTCTTCGAGGGAGGCTTCTGCGAGCAGCCGCCACTGGAATTGCTGTCGGTGCTCCAGGACACCGCCTACATCGTCGACGACGACCTCCTCATCGGTCTGCGCTGGCTGACCGAGGACGTGTCTGCCGAAGGGGACCCGATGGACAACCTTGCGGCGGCGTACATCGAAACCTCCAGCTACAGCCCGGTGCAGCGTGATCCCCAGAAGCCCAAAGAAGACATGCTGATCGCCAGAATCCGCGGGTCGAACGCCCAGGCGGCCATCGTTAGTGCCGCCAAGATGTGCGAGCCGGGGCTCGAGGAGCAGGTTGCCTACGACGATGCGCTGACCGCCGAGGCGATTCCCCACTTGATCATGGAGTTCGAAGAGAAGACGGCCAATTTCGAGCAGGCCCGCACGGAGGTCGAGACCTTCGCCGAGTCCCTGCTCTTCGAGTTCGCCTAGGAGTTGACGTGAAGGAGCACAGAGTTGCCATTCGGCCGCCGCTGAGCCTCGCAGGAACCACCCGCACCGAGAGCCGCCGCCTCCTCGATGGATGGTGGCAGGACCTCACGACGGCGGACGAGCGCCAGGAGCCCGTGGCCAACGTCTTCGTCATGGGGTCGATTGCCGAGATCCTCAGCTCGTTCGATCTGCCCATGAGTTTCCCCGAGGTCGCCGCGTTGCAGACGGCGATCAAAGGCAAGCAGATGGACTACCTCCTCGCTGCTGAGGACGCTGGCTACTCGCCGGATATCTGCGGGTACGTGAAGATCGACGTGGGACTGCACGTCACGGGCAGGGACCACCCGCAGGGGAAGTACCCGCAACCGTCGATGGTGGTTGCCACGAACATGTGCAACACGTACATCAAATGGGCAGAGATCTGGGAGCGCCGCTACGGCAGCCCGGTCTTCGTGCTCGATCTACCCGGCTGGCGGGGCACCGGGTTCGCGTACGACGCCGGCAGCGAGACGTTCCGCAACGACGTCCGCTATGTCGAAGGCCAGCTGCGCGAGCTGATCACGCTCTGCGAGGAGGTGTCCGGCAAGCCCTTCGACATCGACAAACTGCGCGAAGTGCTCGCACATGTGAACCGGATGTCTGAGCTGTATCGGGCGATCCTGGCGCTGAACATGAACACCCCTGCTCCGTTCAACGCTCTCACCGAAGGCATCAACTACATGGGCATCGCCAACGTCTTCCGGGGCAAGCCCGAGGGCGTGGCGTTCATGGAGACGGTGCTGGCTGAGCTCCAGGAGCGCGTCGCCAAGGGGGTCGGCGCCATTGCAGACGAGCGGTTCCGGCTCCTCCTGATCGGTACGGCCTGCTACTCGAACTTCCGCGACTTCGTCGGCCTGTTCGAGAGCTGGGACGGGGTCTTCGTCGCCAGCGAGTACATGTCCTATGCCGGAGGCGGAATCGATCGGGCCATCCACTACGACCTCGACCGGCCCATCGAGAGCCTTGCGGAACAGATTCTTCTCTCGACGCAACAGAGCATGAGCGGCATCTTCCACTCCCAGGACTGGCAGACGGAGGTCGTCAGGGACTACGCGATCGACGGTATCTGCTACCACGGGATCAAGTCCTGCAGGACGGTGTCGTCCGGCCTCCCGGATACGCGGGAGTGGATGATGCAGAAGGAGAACGTTCCCGGACTCTTCATCCAGTCCGACCTCGTCGATTCCCGGCTGTGGGCGGAGGCCCAGCTGAAGAATCGGGTCGATGCCTTCTTCGAGTCGTTGCAGAGCCGCAGAGCCCAGGCGGGAGTGTGAGCGAGATGCTGGTTGCGGGAGTCGACGTCGGCTCGACACAGACGAAGGCCGTTGTGATGGCGGGGGACCACGAGATCCTCGGGTTCGGCCTCTGCCCGACCGGGGCCAAGCTCGCCGAGGCAGGACAGCAGGCCTTCGAACTGGCGTTGACGGAAGCCGGCGAATCCGAAGCGGACGTTGAGTTCGTCGTCGGCACCGGCTACGGGCGATTCCGGATCGACTTTGGCGATGCCCAGGTCACCGAGATCTCGTGCCACGCTCGGGGGGCGGTGCATCTCTCTCCGGAGACCAAGTGTGTTCTCGACATCGGCGGCCAGGACACCAAGGCGATCAAGGTCGGTACCGATGGCGAGGTCATCGACTTCAACATGAACGACAAGTGCGCTGCGGGGACAGGCCGGTTCCTCGGCGCAGCCTCTGAAGCCCTCGAGATCCCCTTGGGCGAGCTCGGACCGCTGGCACAGACCTCCAAGAACCCGGTGAAGATGACCACGACCTGCACGGTGTTTGCCGAGTCTGAGATCCTCGGCTGGCTGGCCAAGGGCCGGAGGATCGAGGACGTCGTGATGGGCGTGCACACCGCCATTGCCTCCAGGAGCATTGCCCTGCTGCGCAGGGTCGGCATCGAGCAAGAAGTCACGTTCACCGGCGGCGTCACCCGCAACACGGCGATGGTCCAGCTGGTGTCAGAGCTCATCGGAGCCCCGGTGAATACGAGCGAGGAGTCCCACTACTGCGGGGCGATCGGCGCCTCGCTCTACGCACTGGATCAGGTACTCACCGGGGCATTCACGGAGAGAGGGATGCAGGGATGAGCACGACCGCAGGGATCGACCTCGGATCGAGCTACACGAAGGCCGTCATCGTCGACGACGACGGCGCAATCGTGTCGACCTCGATCCGACCGACCGGATTCCACTTCGCCAAGGCAGCAGAGGAGGGTCTGCAGGCTGCCCTCGACGACGCCGATCTCGAGCGCGACGGCATCGACTACATCGCGGCAACCGGTTTTGGCCGCTACGCCGCAGAGATCAGCGATCTGGCGATCACCGAGCTGACCTGTCATGCCTATGCCACGCATCGCTGGCTCCCCGAGGTACGCACCGTGCTCGACGCCGGAGGTCAAACCGTCAAAGCCCTCCGGATGGACGAGATGGGGAGGGTCGTGGCGTTCCGGCTCAACGACAAGTGCGCGGCCGGCGCCGGCGCCTTCCTCCAGAAGACCGTGCAGTACCTGGGCTACGACGTGTCGGACATCGCCCCGTTGTCAGCAGCGGCCGATGATCCGGTCACGGTGTCCAGCGTGTGTACCGTCTTTGCCGAGTCGGAGATCATCAACCACCTGGCGGCCGATCGCAGTGTCGAGGACGTGTGCGCCGGCGCCGTGATCGCTCTCACCGGCAGGGCCGCCCAGCTCGTCAAGCGAGTGAAGGCCGAGCCACCGTTCGCCTTGACCGGCGGACTCGCCTCGGTGCGCCTCCTGAGCGATCAGCTGGCCGAAATCCTGGGAGCGCCGTTTGCAGTCCCCCCGGACGACCTGGGCGCGTACGCCGGAGCGTACGGTGCTGCACTGCTCGCCCAGCAGCGGTTGCGCAAGCGGATGGAACTGGTCAACGTCTGAGAGGAGTGGCGACAATGGCGTACACGGACCAAGGCGTCCTTGCGGGACGCAACCCTGCTCGTTAGGTGACGCGCTTCCTGGACCCAGCCGAGGCGGTTTCCGACCTCGTCCCCACGGCTGCGACCGTTGCCGTCGGTGGCATGCACATGTCGGCGGCTCCGATGGCCCTCGTCAGGGAACTGGTGCGTCAGGAGGTCCGGGTCGGCCGGCTGCTGACGAGCCCTTCGGCATCGCTCCAGGCCGACCTGCTCATTGCCGCAAGGCTCGTCGACGAGATCATGAGCCCGTACGTGGGTTTTGAACACCTCGGTCTTGCTCCGAGCTTCCGGGCCGCGGTCGAGGGAGGCGACCTCCGGGTCGCCGAGTGCGACGAAGGCTCACTGACCCACGCCTTGTATGCCGGGGCCGGAGGGATCCCGTTCCTGGCATGTCCTCCCGGCGTCGAGCTCACAGACCTGCCGAGCGTCAACGAGGACTTCTATCGCACCGCGGTCGATCCGTTCACCGGCGACGAGCGCCTGGTCGTCCCCGGGATCCGACCAGATGTGGCCCTCGTGGCCTGTGCGGTCGCGGACGAGGACGGCAACGTCGCCTTCGACCGCTTCCCGTTCACGGATCGGCTCATGGCGCTCGCGGCACACACACTGATCGTGCAGGTGGAGAGGATCGTGCCTGCCGGGAGCCTGGCCGACCGGCCGGCGGGTACGACGCTGCCATCATTCGTGGTGTCCGCCGTCGTCGAAGTCGCCGGGGGTTGCCATCCCACCGGGTCTCCCGGCTCGTATCCACGAGACGAACAGGCGATCGTTGCCTACCTGCGTGCCGCACGGAACCCTGCGGCGCTGGCCGAGTGGCTCGACCGCGCCGTCCGCTCGTTCGACGAGGCGCGCGGCGCCTCCGTCGTCGCCGGCCTCGAGGAGGCGACATGAGCTACGGCATCCAAGAACTGATGGCGGTGGCGATGGCGCGCTCGTTCGTCGACGGCGAAGTGGTCGTCATGGGGGCTGTGCCCGGTCTGCCGCTCGCTGCCTGCCGTCTGGCGAAGGCAACCCACGCCCCCAACCTGTCCTACATCGTTGGTGGTTCCGGGACGGTCAATCCCGAGCCCGAAGCGCTCCCGCGTTCCTCGTGCGACCCGGCGCTGTCCGCCGCGCCGTGCACCCTGCCCCTCCCCGAGGTGGTGTTGCTCGAGGGCCGCGGCGATGCGCTCGACGTGTTCTGCGCAGGAGGTCTCCAGATCGACGCCTTCGGGAACTGCAACCTGATTGCGGTGGGGAGCTGGGAGCGCCCGACGCTACGCGGTCCTGGCACGGTTGGACTGCCGTTTCTTCCCGCAACGAGGCGTTCCGTGCTCTACACCGCGGCCCACACCCCGCGCACGATGGTGGAGCGGGTCGACTTCGTGAGCGGTCCCGGCCACCCGGCGCACGCCGGCGAGGACCGCCCGTACCGCGGCACTGGTCCCTCCCTCGTGGTGACGCCGCTGGCCACGCTGGATTTCGATCCGGAGTCGCACCGCATGCGGATCGCGTCTGTCCATCCCGGCGTGACCGAGTCAGCAGTGCGCACCGCCACCGGATTCGACTTGCTCGCGGGCCCTCCGCCCGCCGAGACTCCACCACCCACCGAGGAGGAGCTGGCCGAGCTGCGCCGTATCGATCCCGAGGGGCTGCTGTCCGAGGAGGAGGACTGATGGAGTTCGAGAATCGCGTGGTGCTCGTCACCGGAGCCGCCAGTGGTATCGGCAAGGCCGTGGCCCACGCCTTTGCCAACGAAGGCGCCACGGTTGCCATGGCGGACATCGATGCCGCAGGAGTCGCTGGCTCCGTCGAGGAGACGGCAGGTGACCACGTTCCGGTGCCGATGGACGTCACCGACACCGCCAGCGTTGCCGACGGCGTCGCCCGCGCCGCTTCGGTGAATGGGCGGATCGATGTCCTCGCCAACGTCGCCGGCTGGGACCGCATCGTCCCGTTCGTCGAGACGGATGAGGCGCTGTGGGATCGGGTCATCGGGGTCAACTTCCGTGGGGTTCTCGCCACGTGTCACGCAGTGCTGCCGACCATGATCGAGCAGGGCGGCGGGGTCATCGTCAACACGGCCTCGGAGGCCGGACGATCGGGATCGTCAGGAGAAGCGGTGTACTCGGGAGCCAAGGGCGGCGTCATCGCCTTCACCAAATCGCTGGCGCGTGAGGTCGCCCGCCACGGCATCCGGGTCAACACGGTTGCGCCGGGGCTCACAGACACCCCGCTGTTGCAGGGGATGATCGACGACGGCCACGGGCCCCTGATGGATGCCATCGTCCGGGCGACCCCGCTGCGGCGATTGGGTACCGCCGATGAGATCGCACAAGCCGTGCTGTTCATGGCCTCGGACCGAGCGGCGTTCATCACCGGGCAGACGCTCGGCGTTGGCGGAGGGTTGGTGATGTAGGAATGCCCGCCTCGTGCTGAACGGCGAAACCATCGAAGACCTCGATCATGACCTCTCTCCGAAGCAGATCCACCTGATCCGTACGACCTACCAGGCGATCAGCGAACAGGGCGTGCACCGGGTCTCCTTGCAGGAGATCGCCGACCGCGCCGAGGTGAGCAAGGGCATCATCCTCTATCACTTCACGACGAAGGATCAGCTGCTCCTGCGCACGATGGAGTGGGTCCTCGCCCGCAACGCCGAGCGCATCCGCGAGGCGATCGCGGGGGAGGAATCCCCGCGGCGCCAGGTGCTCGTCATGATCGACGTGATCTTCCTCGACCCCGACGCCAACAAGCGCTTCTACCTGACGTATCTCGATCTGCTCGACCACGCCGCCCGCCTCGCCGAGTTCGAGCGGTTGAGCGCCACCTTCCGCTCGATCATCAACGCCCTGTACGCCGACGTCATCCGGAACGGGGTCGCGGACGGGATCTTCTCCGTTGCGGACGTCGAGGAAGCGGCGACGACGATGCGGGGCATCATCGACGGCCTGTTCCTGCAGTGGCTTCAGGAGGAAGACTGGAAAGGTGCGCACGGCCGCTACCAGGCGTACTGCGAGCGCGCCATCCTCTCCTACCTCGGCGCCCCCTGACGCCCGGGACCTTTGGCCCGAGAGGTCAGCGGTTCGCTCCGGCGAGAGACGGCTGGAGGTCAGGCCGCCCGCACCGCCCGTACCGTGATGCTGGCGGTTTCCTCCGAATAGGGCCGGCGGCTGAGCACCTCGACCTCGCCGAATCCGGAGGCCACGATGGCGCCCAGGTACGCCTCCTCAGCGATGGCACCGCTCACACACGCTGTCCAGCCATCGAGGTCGCTCTCGTCCGGAGGTGTCGCCGACACGATGTCCGACACCACCAGGCGTCCTCCAGGGCGGAGCACGCGGAACGCTTCGGCGAAGACCGCACCCTTGTCTGGGGAGAGGTTGATCACGCAGTTGGACAGGATCAGGTCGACGCTGCCGCCGTCGATGGGAAGCTCCTCGATGAGTCCGAGGCGGAACTCGACGTTGGCGATCCCGGCGTCCGCGGCGGCGCCGGTGGCCCGCTCCACCATTTCCGGGGTCATGTCGACGCCGATGACGAGTCCGGACGTGCCGGTCTTCTTGGCGGCGAGGAAGGCATCGATGCCCCCTCCGGAGCCGAGGTCGACGACGGTATCACCTTGGCGAATCTCGGCGAAGCCCGCCGGGTTACCACATCCCAGACCGAGGATGGATCCGTCTGGAAGGTCGGCGAGTTCGGCCGCCGTATAGCCGTTCGCCGCTTCCGCACCGGGGGCGCAGCACGAAGAAGGCTCGACGGCGATCCGGGCGTACCGGTCGCGGACAGCATCGTGGATGTCATTGGTCATGTCGTCTGCTCCTCTCAGCAGCCCGTCGACGCCGGGCGCTCAACAACAGGCGCTCAGCAGGCGTACCAGGTCCGACACCATGTCCGGTCTGATGCCGTAGTGCACGAAGCGCTCCTGGCGACGTCGCGTCACCAGACCTGCTCGGTGCAAGACGTCCAGGTGGCGCGACAGGGTGGCGGGGTGCACGTCGAGCTCATCGGCAATGGCCCCAGCCGTCATCTCGCCGCCGGCTCTGGCGAGCAAGAAGAACACGCGCAGCCGGGTCAGATGGGACAGGGCAGACAACGCTTCCGCGTGGCGGGCCTCGGCCTCCAGACCGGTGGGTCGGACGTGAACGTTGGGTTGACTCATTTGCACTATTGGCAAAATAACAAACAGTATGGGGTTCTGTCAAGGCGTTGTGAGGCGTACGCCGGCGATGCCGAGCCCCTCCTGGTCGACTCCGGCCTCCACGAGGTCAGGCGATGGGGCTCCGTCGAGCACGAGGGCGGCTGTGAGCCGCCCCGCTCCGGCCGCGGTCTGGATCCCGGTGCCGCCCTGGCCGACCAGCCAGAAGAAGCCCGGGACGGAGTCGTCGAAGTCGACGACCATGCCACCGCCGGGTGCGAACGTCCGCAATCCGGCCCACGCCGAGCGCACCGACCGGATGCCCAGAGTCGTCGCGGCGTTGATCCGATCGATGGCGATTGCCACGTCGATCTCCTCTGGCGTGGCGTCGTGGGGCGCGGCCACAGTCTCGTCTGCCGGCGAACACAGGAGCTGTGCGCCGTCCGGCTTGAAGTAGAAGTCGTGGTCGGCGTCGATCACCATCGGCCACGAGCCCCAGGCCTCATCACCAGGGACCATGAAGGCCGTCCTCCTGCGCGGCTCCAGACCGAGCGGTTCGACTCCGCACCGCCTGGCGACGACGTCACCCCATGCCCCTGCGGCGTCGACGATGACGTCTGCGCGGAGGTCGGCATCGCCTGCGGTCACCCGCCAGCCTCCTGCTGGCCCCCGCGTGGCCTCGATGAGCTCTGCACTGCGCACGATCGCGCCGTCGTGACGTCTCAGGTCGCGCACGAACGCCTGGTGCAGCGCGGCGACGTCGATGTCGGCTGCTTCCGGCTCCCACAGACCGCCCGCTGCATGGTCACGGAGGATCACCGGACACCGCGCCACGACGTCTCCGGTTTCGAGCCATGCGATGGTTGCTCCGCTCGCTTCGCCCTCAGCGAGCAGGTCGCGAAGCCGGTCGAGCTGGTCAGACCGTCCGACGGTGAGCGCCCCACGCGGGGTCAGGAGCGGACCGTCGGCCAGCGCTTCGGGTGGATCCTCGAGGAAGGCCCTGCTCGCCTTGGCCAGCTGGCGGGTCGCCCGGTGCCCGTAGTTGTCGACGTAGAGGGCGGCGGAACGTCCCGTCGTGTGATAGGCGAGCGTCGCCTCCATCTCGACGAGCGTCACATCGGCCCGCGGCGCCAGGGCTGCTGCGGCGGCAACGCCTGCGATTCCCCCTCCGACGACGACGATGGCAGGTCTGGTCACCGGCTCGACGCTAGACGCTACGAACGGGTCAGTCTTCGCTGAGGAGCTCGTGCACCCGATAGAAGGCGTCGAAGTCTCCCCGGGCCCGGATCGAGGCCGGGTGGTGGGGATCGTCGTGCTGGGCAGCAGTCATCTCGCAGTCCTCCACGTACGAGCCTCTCCAGGTCGGCGGCAGTGATTGTCAGACTTTGGACAGTCAACAGGACCCCATGGGGGGATGCGGCGACCAGAAAGGTACGCGTCTAGGGTCTTTTGGCCGGGGTCAAGGCCGTCACGGTCGGGCATGCTGGCCGAGTCAGAGCGAGACCCTCAGCAGCGCCAAGCACCGGGTCCATAGACCCGTCTCCGTGGGTGGTGAAGAATGCGCGGTGGCTGGGGGTCTCGCCACGACGCTCTCCGCCTCCCCGTTTCTCCCTGCGTCGCGCCGTGACGGCTGCCGTGGGGCACCGGCATCAGGCGAAGTGGAGCAGGGAGAGCAGTTCGACGTCTTCGGGAATCTGCGCCCTGCCGCCGAGGAAATCCAGCTCGACCAGGGCGGCGAGTCCGGCCACGTCTGCGCCGAGCCGGCGCACCAGCCGGATCGAGGCTGCCGCCGTGCCGCCGGTGGCGATGACATCGTCGATGATGAGCACCCGGTCTCCCGAATGGACCGCGTCCTTGTGGACTTCCAAGAGGTCGGTGCCGTACTCGAGTTCGTAGTCCTCCGCCTCCACGTCGTGGGGGAGCTTTCCCGGCTTGCGGATCGGGACGAACCCGGCGCCCAGGGCGAAGGCGATCGGGGCGGCGAAGATGAAGCCCCTGGCCTCGATCCCGGCGACCATGGTCACCCCGGCTCCCTCGTAGTGAGACGCGAGCTCGGTGACGACGGAGCCGAACGCCTCGGCGTGGCCGAGCAGTGGGGTGATGTCCTTGAAGACGACCCCTTCCTGGGGAAAGTCTGGGATGTCGCGGATGAGCCGCCGCAGCAGTGCTTGGTCCATGTCCCCAAGGCTACGCCGTCCTTCCCGGATTCCCACGGAGCTGCGGGATGGCGTGGCAGGTCAGGCTGGGGTCATCAGCTGGCGCGCGGAGAGTTCGGTGTACAACCCTCCCGCGGCGACGAGCTCGTCGTGCGTGCCCTCTTCGACGATCGCTCCCGCAGCAAGGACCAGGATGCGATCGGCGGATTGCACCGTGCTGAGGCGGTGGGCGACGACGATGGTCGTCCGTCCCGCCATCAGGCGCTCCAGCGCGTCTTGGACCAGGGCCTCGGACTCGGCATCGAGCGAGCTCGTCGCCTCGTCGAGGATGAGGATGCGGGGGTCGGCCAACACCGCTCTGGCGATAGCGACCCGTTGGCGCTGGCCGCCGGACAGCTGGATCCCGCGCTCGCCCACGATGGTGTCATAGCCGTCGGGGAACGACACGATGAAGTCGTGGGCATTGGCGGCTCTGGCCGCGGCTGCCACGTCGGGGAACTTCGCTCCGGGACGGCCGACGAGGATGTTCTCTGCGATCGTTCCGGAGAACAGCTGGACCTCTTGGGGGACCGCAGCCATCGTCGACCGCAGACCGTTGAGATCCTGAGCGCGCACGTCGACTCCGTCGACCTCGACGATCCCGGCCGTCACGTCGTGGAAGCGAGGGATCAATTGCGTGAGGGTCGACTTGCCGGCACCGGAAGGTCCGACGAGGGCCACCGTTTCGCCGGGAGCGACCGTGAGGTCGATCGAGTCGAGCACCTCGAGATCCCTGCCCGGGTACCCGAACCGAACGGAGGCGAAACGAATGCCGCCGGCATCGACGTCTGGGGTGATCGGATCGGCTGGCTGGGGCACTTCCGGTGGCTCGTCGAGCAGCTCGAAGATCCGCTGCGACGCGCCCAGGGCTTCCTGGAGCTGGGAGTAGAGGCCCGTGAAGGTGCCGATGGCCCCCGCCACGATCAGCGTGTAGAGCAGGAAGGAGACCAGCTCACCTGGCGTCATGGCTCCGGAGAGCACCAGACGCCCACCGACCCACAGAACCACTGCGAGCGTGCCGAAGCCGATGAAGGTCACGAACGGCACGAACAGGGCGCGCAGCCGCGCCCTGCGCAGGGCGACTTGATACGACGAACGAATCGCCTGGTCGTAGCGGCGGGCGGTCTCGGCTTCTGCCGTGAACCACTTGATCACGCGAATCGAGGCGATGGACTCGTCCGCCAGCGCGTTCGCCTCGGCGACCTCGTCCTGGAACTCGGTCGAAATGCGGTTGAGGCGGCGTCCGAAGATGGCGGCGCCGATGATCACGATCGGCAAGAACGTCAGCACGGTCAACGAGAGCACTGGGCTCAGGAAGACGAGGAGGGCGATGCCCCCGATCAGGGTGATGCCCTGAGACAGCGCTTGTGCCAGCGACGAAGACATGGTGCTCTGGACGACCGCGGCGTCTGACGTCAGTCGCGACGTGATCTCTCCGGTGCGCCTGCCGTCGAAGAAGGGCACAGGGAGGCGCACGATCCTGTCGTACACGCTGGAGCGCAGGTCGGCGACCACACCCTCACCGACGACGGCCAGGGAGTAGATCCGCAGGTAGTTGAACACCGACTGGGCGAAGAACACCGCCAGCAGGAGCAGGGCGATGCGATCGAGGGTCGCCGTGCTGTTCGCGCTGTCGAGAGCAGTGTCGACGAGACCGCCCATGATCCGGGGAAAGACGAGTCCGAGCCCCGAAGCGATCAACACTCCGATGAAGGCGACGGCCAGCCATTTGCGATAGGGGCGCAGGAACACCAGCAGACGCCGCAGTTGCCCCGCCTGGTCGCGCAACGAGGAGTCCTGCTCGCGCGGCGCCAGGCGTCCGCCGCTCCTTTGTGCCATCGCTCGCATGGGGCGATGGTACGGAGGACGCCCGGTCAGCTGACCGCCCGCCGGTACAGACGGATGCCGATGGGCACGAAGACGGCGAGGATCACGATGATCCAGAGTGCCGAACGGAAGAGCAGCGACTCGATGGTCTGACCGGGCGGTAGCACTTGACCCCCGAAAACCAGTCCGCGCACGGTGTTGGCGACGACGCTCACCGGTTGGTGCTCTGCAAAGGCCTGGAGCCACCCCGGCATCGACTGGGTTGGGACGAATACTGAGCTGGCGAACACCAGCGGGAACACGATGAGGAACGACGCAGACTGGGCTGCTTCTGGAACCTTGGCGAACAGCCCGACCGTGGCGAAGACCCACGACATGGCGTAGCCGAACAGGAGCGCAACGAGCATCCCGAGCAGCAGCTCGGGAAGCCCTTCTGGCCGGAATCCGATCAGAAAGCCGACGAACACCATCAGCGTGTTCACGAGCGTGCTGCGCACGAGATCGGCGAGCGTCCTCCCTGCCATCACCGCAGAGCGCGCCATCGGGAGAGAGCGAAAGCGGTCGATCACCCCGGCGGCGAGATCTTCGGTCAGCCCCGTTGCGGTGTTCGTGGCGCCAAATACCATCGTCTGAACCAGGATCCCTGGAAGCAAGAAGTTGATGTAGTTGTCGACCTGGGCGCCGGCGATCGCCCCACCGAACACGTAGTTGAACAGCAGGAGGAACATCACCGGCTGCACAGTGGAGAACAAGAGCAGCTGTGGCATGCGCACCACGCGCAGCAGGTTGCGGCGGGTGATAACCAGCATGTCCTTCATCCCATGCGCCGGGGTGATCCTGGCCCGGCTCGTGCGCAGGGACGTCGTGGTCGTCACCGTCGCCTCCTGCGGAACGGCGGCCGGGGTCCCGTGTCTGCAGGGGACGTTCCCTCGGTGACTGCGCCGTTCCCGTTCGGAGCCGAAGGGGCGGCGACGTGACCCGTCAGCGTGAGGAACACGTCGTCGAGCGTTGGCTTGTGCATCTCGATGTCATTCGGCTGGATCCCCGCCTCGTCGAGGCGGCGCACCACGTCGATGAGTGTTCGCGACCCGTCGGGTGCCTGGATCACGAGGACCCCACGGTTGGTGTCGAGCTGGGGTTCGTCACCGGAGATCGCGGTCAGGAGGGCTGCCGCCTCCGCTCGCCTCTCCACGGGAAGGGCAACCTCGACGACGGTGCCACCGATGCGGTCTTTGAGTTCGTCCGCAGTTCCCTCTTCGATGAGGCGCCCATGGTCGATCACCCCGATCCGGTCGGCGAGGTAGTCGGCCTCTTCGAGGTACTGGGTCGTCATCAACAGGGTGGTCCCTCCGGAGACGAGGTCGCGGATGAGGTCCCAGATGTCAACCCGGCTGCGCGGGTCGATGCCGGTGGTTGGCTCGTCGAGGAAGAGCACGTCCGGCTTACCGACGAGCGACGCCGCCAAGTCGAGGCGCCGCCGCATGCCTCCTGAGTAGGTGCCGACCTGCCGGTCGGCGGCATCGTCGAGACGGATCTGGGCGAGCACCTCTTCGGTGTTCTCCTTGGCAACGTCTGGCAGGAGGTTGTACAGCCTCCCGATCATCTCGACGTTCTCCCTGCCGGTGAGAAACTCGTCGATCGCGGCGTACTGGCCGCCGAGGCCGATCTTGGTTCGTGTCGTCACCGGATCATCGATCACGTTGATGCCGGCGATCCACGCCGAGCCGGCGTCGGGTTTCAGCAGCGTGGCGAGCACGCGGATGAGCGTGGTCTTGCCCGCGCCGTTGGGACCGAGGAGTCCGTAGATCGTTCCGGCGTCGATCGAGATGCTGACGTCGTCGAGCGCCTGCGTGTCCTTGCCGAAGCGTTTCGACACATGCTCAGCGCGAATGATCGAGGAATCGTTCACCAATGCTCCGTGGGGGTAGCGGCCGAGTTCTGGCCTGTGCTCTGGGTCGGGAGTCCAAGCTCCGACGTGAAGGTACTGCCGTTGTGACCGCTGTTTCGGGCCGCTATCGGTCCTCGCAGGTCAGCCGATGGGAACGATCTGGGGAATCGGGTCCGTGGTCCACGTCCCGAAGCGTGCGTCGACGGTGACCACCGCCCCGTTGAGCGCCTCGATGATCCAGGACGTGACGGCCTCGTCGATCGCCCCTCCCTGGAGAATCGTCTGGGCCTCCTCGATGGAAGGAACGGTGCGCTCATCGACCCGGATCACGTGGAATCCGAACTGGCTCTCCACAGGAGGGGACACGGCGCCGAGTGCGGCCTCGAGCGTTGCTGTGGCGAATTCGGGGACATACGTGGCAGCGATCTGGCAGCCGAGCACGCCTCCGGCGGCTCCGGAGCCGGTGTCGATGGAGAGCTCGGTCGCAAGTGCGCCGAAGTCCTCTCCTGCTGCGAGCCGATCGAGCACCGCGGTGGCTTCGTCCGCAGTGGCGACGAGGATGTGCGAGGCGCACACGACCGTCCAGTCGGCGAGCTGGGAGGCGACGGCGAGCTCGGCTTCTTCGGCCGTTGGCAGCGGAACTTCGCCGGCGAAGTGTTCCCTGAGGGCGGCCTCAGTCGCCAACTGGCGAGCGAACCGACGGAGCCCATCCTCGGAGACGTTCTGCGAGGCGAGGAATTCCTCACTGACCTCCGTGAGCCCTGCATCGGCGAGCAGGCCGGCGAACTGCTCCGCGACGTCCTCATCAGACGCGGTGATGGCGAACGTTTCGGTTGCTGCCTGCTGGATGGCGGACCACTGGACCATGATGCCGAGGTATTGGCCCATCTCGGCATCGCTCACCCCGTCGCCGACGTCGTGGAGCAGGCTTGTGACGTCGGCCTCGGCGAGCTCCTCGCCGTTGACGGTGGCTGCTGGCTCTGCCGAGCTACCGCACGCGGCTGCGATGAGGGCGACGGCGACCACGGTGAGGGCAATGGGTTTCACGGAGCTCCCTTGATTCACGGCGGAGGGTATCGGCGTCGTCGAACCAGCGACAGGGAGCCGGGTGAGGGCTTCGTGAGAATCGTCATGACAATTCCACGGTCGTCAGATCGGACGCAACCAGCACGGTTCCGGTGAACCCACCCCGAACGATGTCCATCGAGAAGCCGGTCTCGTCGCCTGGCGCGTCGAGCGGTGGAATGAGATGGGTCAGCACCAGCGTGTCCACGTCTGCTCGCGCTGCCAGAGCTCCAAGCTCGATGGTGTCGGCGTGGTAGGCGGCGAGTGCCTCCGGGTCGCGTAGCAAGCCCTGCGTCCCCTCCAGCCGGAATGCCTCGTGTACCAGGACCGATGCTCCGGCTGCCAGATCTTCGATCTCCCGGCACACCCTGGTGTCTCCAGAAACCACAACGGCCCCGTCCGGAGTCACGATGCGGTAGCCAACCGCGGGGACGACCGGCTCGTGGTGCACGGCGACGGCACTGACCTCGACGGAATCCCCGGTGAAGACCGCGGTGGGCGTTGTGGTGGCCGGGAAGCGGTGAACGTTCGGTGCGGGGTGGGTGGTCCGTCCACTGTGCCGGGCCCGGAGTCGGATCTCCCGCTCCCACGGAGCGAGGATTCGTTCTGCCAGTTCGGCGGCTTCCCCGTCTGGGGCGAATACGGCGAGCGGCGGACCCCCGTCGCCGGAGATGTCCTCCAGCCAACGGGTCATCACGAGATCGGCGAGGCCGACGACGTGGTCGCTGTGGTGATGCGTGAGGAACATGGCGCTGAGGTCGGCGAGGGCCAGCCCTGCCTCGACGAGACGAGTGACGGTGGACCGACCGCAGTCGAACTGGAGCGCCGTGGAGCGGTGGCGGACGAGGACTCCTGGCCCTGCCAGACCTGGCCGTGCTATCGGCGTTCCCGTGCCGGTGATCGTGACGGTGGTTGCCATCGATCGCTCCCTCCCTGTGCGGCCCCGAGGTGACGTGACTCCCCGGGTAGTGTCGTCGATCACGCGGAGAGGGGCACGGATGTCGGAGCTGCAGTACCAGTCGGGGTTTGGCAACGAGTTCGCCTCAGAGGCGCTGCCGGGTGCACTCCCGATCGGCCAGAACAACCCGCAGAAGCCGCCGCTCGGGCTGTACACAGAGCAGTTGAGCGGAACCGCGTTCACGGCTCCCCACCATCTGAATCGGCGCAACTGGCACTACCGCATACGCCCGTCCGTGCGTCACGCCTGGCGGTTCACCGAGGTCGATCGTCACTTCGTCCGCACGGCTCCGAACCGCGAGGTCGATCCGCCGATCGGGCAGGTCCGCTGGGATCCGCCGCCCTTCCCCGACGAGGCGACCACGTTCCTCACCGGCATGCGGACGATCTGCACGAACGGGGACGCGCACACCCAGGTGGGGATGGCGGCACACATCTACATGGCATCGGCGTCGATGGAGCGCACCTACTTCACCAACGCAGACGGGGAGCTGCTCGTGGTGCCCCAGGAGGGCCGGCTGCGCTTCGCCACGGAGTGCGGGCCGCTCGAGGTGGCGCCCGGAGAGATCTGCGTCGTGCCGCGAGGCATGAAGTTTCGAGTCGAGCTGCTCGACGGGCCGTCGCGCGGATACGTCTGCGAGAACTACGGGCCGTACTTCGAGCTGCCCGAGCGGGGGCCCATCGGCGCCAACGGTATGGCCAACCCGCGGGACTTCCTCTCTCCGGTTGCCGCCTTCGAGGATGTCGAGGAGGCCGGAGAGCTGTTCGTCAAGTTCGACGGGCGTCTGTTGGTCGTCGAGCTCGACTACTCGCCCCTCGACGTGGTCGGCTGGCACGGCAATCACGTGCCGTACAAGTACGACCTGACGCGCTACAACGTGATGGGATCGATCAGCTTCGACCACCCTGACCCCTCGATCTTCACCGTTCTCACGTCGGCCTCAGAGCGCCCTGGCGTAGCCAATGTCGATTTCGTCGCGTTTGCAGACCGCTGGCTGGTCGGGGAGCACACGTTCCGTCCTCCCTACTACCACGTGAACATCATGAGCGAGTTCATGGGCATCCTGTACGGCGTCTACGACGCCAAGGAAGAGGGATTCGCCCCAGGGGGCATGAGTCTGCACAACATGTACTTCCCGCATGGTCCCGATCACGACGCCTGGCTCAAGGCAACCCAATCCGACCTCGAACCGGAGAAGCTGGAAGGCACGATGGCGTTCATGTTCGAGACGCGGTACCCGCTGATCCCGACGCACTACGCATCGACGATTCCTGCGCTCCAGGACGACTATCCGTCGGTGTGGCACGCCCTGGAGAGGCACTTCACCGGTTGAGTCACGCCGTTTCGATTGCCGCGGTTTCCAGGCCGAGCCGGGCTATCGCCATGTCCCGCAGCTTGAACTTCTGGATCTTTCCGGTCACCGTCATCGGGTATTCCTCGACGAAGGCAACGTAGGCCGGCACCTTGAAGTGGGCGATCTGGCCGCGACAGAACTCACGGACGTCCTCCTCGGACAGCTCGGCCCCCGGGGTCGGCTGCACCCACGCCATGACCTGTTCGCCGTACCTGGCGTCCGGTACCCCGATGACTTGGGCATCGACGATCTCCGGATGCGTGTAGAGGTACTCCTCGATCTCACGCGGGTAGACGTTTTCGCCACCCCGGATGATCATGTCCTTGATCCGTCCAACGATGTTGACGTAGCCGTCCGCATCCATCGTCGCCAGGTCGCCCGTGTGCATCCACCCCTCGCTGTCGATGGCCTCTGCCGTGCGCTCCGGGTCGTTCCAATAGCCGACCATCACCGAATAGCCCTTGGTGCACAGCTCGCCACGCTCCCCGTGATCGACCGTGGCACCGGTCTCCGGGTCGACGATCTTCACCTCGACGTGCGGGTGGACGCGCCCAACCGTCGATACCCGGCGCTCGACGTCGTCCTCGGCTCCGGTCTGGGTGGACACCGGCGACGTCTCTGTCATGCCGTATGCGATCGTGACTTCGTCCATGTTCATATCGGCGATGACCCGCTTCATGACCTCGACCGGGCAGGGAGAACCGGCCATGATCCCAGTGCGCAGCGTCGACAGGTCATAGTCGGCGAAACCGTCGATTCCGAGTTCTGCGATGAACATCGTCGGCACGCCGTACAACGATGTGCACCGCTCGTCTTGCACCGTCTGGAGGACGGTGGCCGCGTCGAAGCCGGCTCCGGGAACCACGATCGCGGAGCCGTGCGTCGTGCAGGCCAGGTTGCCGAGCACCATCCCGAAACAGTGGTAGAACGGCACGGGGATGCACACCCGGTCGTCCGCGGTGTACCCGCACGCCTCGCCGACGAAGAAGCCGTTGTTGAGGATGTTGAAGTGGCTGAGGGTCGCTCCCTTGGGGAACCCCGTGGTTCCACTCGTGTACTGAATGTTGATCGGATCCTCCGGCTTCAAGGACGCGGAGACGGAGCGGAGCCGGCCCGGTGCCACGGTCTGCCCTGCGGAGAGGAGGGCATCCCAGCCGTCCGACTCGAGGTAGATCGTCCGCTCGAGGGCAGGAACCTTGGGGGCCACGGTGTCGACCATCGCGACGTAGTCGGACGTGGCGTGGTGCTGTGCCGAGATGAGGAACCGGCAGCCGGATTGGTTGAGGGCGTACTCCAGCTCGGAGGGCCGGTATGCCGGATTGATGTTGACGAGGATGGCACCGATCTTGGCGGTGGCGTACTGGGTGAGGACCCATTCGGCGTTGTTCGGGCTCCAGATGCCGATGCGGTCACCCACTGCCAGCCCGGCGTCGAGCAGCCCGCGCGCCAGCAGATCGACGGCATCGTTGAATTCGGCATACGACAGGTGCAGCTCCTGGTGAGGAGCGACCAGGGCGTCCCGGTCGCCGAAGCGTGCCACGGTCGTTTCGAGGTTGGTGCCGATCGTCTGCTCGATCAGCGGCGTATCCGTCGTTCCGGATGCCATGGCCCGTGTCATGGGTCACCTTTCGTCGCAGACGATCAGGCTACGCGCCAGGCGCGGCGCGCGGAGGATCGCATCGCTTCGAGGAACAAACGGGGCGGAAGGCTCCGGCGCGCCACCATCATGGGGGTGTGTACGAGACGGTGTCCGGGTACGAAGAGGAGGAGACTCCGCCCCAGCATCCGTGGCGGCGGTGGGTGATCGCCGGTGTAGCGCTGGCGCTGGTCACCGTGTTGTTCGCCGGTCCCATCTGGGGTGCGGTGCAGCGCTCGCAACCGCGGTTCGCCGCCAACGGCCTCCAGGTGTGCGGGTTGGATTACTGCGTCGTCCAGGAGTCGGTCATCGCCGCCGGCTACGGGGCAACGATGACTCAGCTCGCAGGTATTCGTCTCGACGCCGGCGAGGCGCAGGCGTTCGCCGACGATCTGACAGGGGCCCTGGGGGAGCGGGAGGTGACGGTCGAGCTCGTCGGGCCATTGCCTGGCGATCTCGCGGGACGCTACGACGCGCGGCGCCGTCTGATCGAGGTCGAGGAGCCGATCACCGCCTGGACGATCGTGCACGAGGTTGCTCACGTTGCGGCCTCGGGCCACGACGCCGGCTTTCAGCAGGCCCTCCTCGACCTGGTCATCGTCGTCGCTACCCGGTGACGGCTTCTCGTTCTTGCGTAGGAACGCGGCGATATACGCCGTCTGCTTACGCAAGAACGGTGGCGCGGGGCGGGTAGCGTCCGGTCGTGAGCACGAGCGGCATGGACTGGTGGCAGGAGCGGCGCCCCGATGTCGGCCAGGAGGCGAGCCGGTCGCGTACCGTGACGGGCGAAGACATCGCCCGCTTCACCGAGCTCAGTGGCGACCGCAATCCGCTGCATTACGACGCCCGTGCCGCGGGTCGGTCCCGGTTCGGCGGCATCATCGTCCAAGGCGGCATCACGACGGCGATCCTCAATGCGGTCGTTGCCCAGGAACTTCCCGGCCCGGGCTCGGTGTTCCTCCATGTCGACTGGAACTTCCGTGCCCCCGTTCGACCCGGTGACACCATCACCGGCACGGTGTCAGTGCTCGAGGTTCGTCGGGACAAGCCGATCACCCGACTCGCCACGGCTGTCACCGGTGACGGCGGCACCGTGGTACTCGACGGCGAAGCGCTGGTCTGGACAGAGCCTGTCTCCTGATTGGGACGCCTTTGCTGGACGCCCTAGTTTGATCCGATGGCAGATCCATCCGGTCTGAGTTCCCGGGGCAGGCTCCTGATCGATGATCCGCAGATGGCGCCGTACTTTGCTGTGAACCAAAGCCGTATGGGCGATGTCTGTGATCCGGTGACGAATCCCGACGGCTACATCCCGCTCTGTACGGCTGAGAACAAGCTCGTTGCCGACCTGCTCCTCGCCAAGCTCGCGCAGGTCCGCAATGTTCCGGCGAGCGCCCTGGGATACACGGACATGCTGGGTTCGCCGGCGTTCCGCTCGCGATTGGCGTCGTTCCTGGAGCGGCACGTCGTGCGCAGGAGCATCGACCCGGAGAACGTTGCCGTCCTGGCCGGCGCCGGAACCGTGCTCGAGCAGCTCTTCCATGTCATCGCCGATGTCGGAGACGCCGTGCTGGTTCCGACGCCGAGCTACGCGGGGTTCTGGGCGGACTTGCAGACCAGGGATGGCTTGGTCATCGCGCCGGTGCCGACGACTCCCGACACCGGGTTCCGGCTCACCCCCGCAGCCCTGGACCGAGCCCTCGCCGCTGCAGACCGCCCTGTTCGAGCGTTGCTGTACACCTCGCCAGACAACCCCCTTGGCCGTGTGTCCCCGGCTGGGGACATCGCGATGGTGATCGAGTGGGCAGAGGCCGTTGGTGTCCACCTGGTGATGAGCGAGGTCTATGCGCTGTCGGTGTACGGAGACGCCGAGTTTGTTTCCGCCGGCTCGCTCCGTGCCACCCTGGGTGACCGGCTCCACCTCGTGTGGGCCTTCTCCAAGGATCTCGCCATGAGCGGTCTCCGCTGCGGGACGTTGATCTCGGAGAACGACGATGTTCTGCGTGCTGTGCGAGAACTCGCCTACTGGGGCGCGGTCTCGGGAGACACACAGTGGGCGCTCGGTTGCATGGTGACCGACGACGCGTGGATCGACGAGTACGTCGCGGAGATGCGCAGCCGGCTTGCGACCTCGTATCGAGCCGTCACCAGGGTCCTCGATGCTGCTGGCATCCCGCATCTGCCCGCCGCAGCCGGGCTCTTCCTCCTGGCCGATCTGCGCCGGTGGCTCGATGCTCCGACCTGGGAGGCGGAGCGCCGTTTGTGGGAGCGGATCCTGACCGAGGTCAACGTCAATGTCACCCCCGGATCGGCCTGCCACATCGTGGAACCCGGGTTCGTACGGATCTGTTTCGCCGCCGTGCCGACCGACGTTGCCGTCACCGGGGTCGAGAGGCTGGCCACGGTACTCGGCCGATGAGGCGACAGCGGGTCGCCCACCGGTGGGGGCGGGCGACCCTGCCGCCCGAGGCCGATACCGACCCGGCGCGTGCCGGTGGACTGACATCCGCCGACTCCCGCCGGCTCCCCGGCACGACTGCGCGCGGGAAGGCGTTCGACCTGCCATGACAGACCGTACGACAGGACGAGCCGCGTGAAATGATCATTTCGCCGTAGTCCCTCTGGATTAGTCATCGCCACGTCAGCGACGTGTTCCTGGTCGTGTTGAATGGTCGCCGACCGGGACAGGGGACGCCCGGCAGAGGAGGAAGCATGGCGGAGCACAAGATCGTCCACTGGGAGCTCATGGGTCCGGACGGCGACAAGCAACGGGCGTTCTACTCGGCATTGTTCGGATGGAACCTGGAGGGAGTCCCGGGGTTCGAGGGCTACTACATGTCCGCAGCCGACGAGACCGGCATCGGTGGTGCCGTCGGGCAGGGCAACGAGCACATGCCGGCCTACCAGACGATCTACGTCGAGGTCGACAGCGTGGACGAGCATCTGGGCAAGGCGGAGGCCAACGGAGGGACGATCGTGGCGCCGCGGACCGTCGTTCCGGGAACGGTGACCTTCGGGCTCTTCTCCGATCCCGGCGGCAACCTCGTCGGTCTGGTGGAAGCGGAGACGCCTGCGGCCGAGTGAAGACGACCTGACCGAGCGGCCCCGGGGGAAGGCTCTCCGGGGCCGCTCCGCGCCTGCAACCTTTCCTATCGGACGCTGGTCGAATCGGAGGGAAGGACCCGCCCATCTAGCATCGGGCACGAGCGAGACGAGGGAGGTGGCCTCATGGCCGTAACGCAAGCAGACGCGCGTCAAGAGGTCGGTCGGTTCTGGTGGTTGTGGCTCGTGGTCGGGATCCTGTGGATCATGATCTCGTTCATCATCCTGCAGATGGATCGGGCATCGGCGACGACGGTCGGGATCATCATCGGCGTGATGTTCTTGGTCGCTGGGGTCCAATACCTGATCGTGGGATCGATCGTCGAGGGCTGGAAGTGGCTGTACTACGTGTTCGGCGCGATCCTGGTGATCGGGGGACTCGTCGCACTGTTCAACCCGACCCGCACGTTTGCCGCGATCGCCGACATCCTCGGGTTCATCTTTGCGTTCATCGGGATCATCTGGGTGGTCGAGGCGTTCGTCTCGCGGCCGGCCAACGATCTGTGGTGGCTGAGCCTCATCGCCGGCATCTTGATGGTGGCGCTCGGGTTCTGGCTCGGCGGGCAATTCTTCATCACCAAGGTGCACACGCTGTTGGTGTTCGCCGGGATCTGGGCGCTCATGCGCGGGATCCTCGACATCGTGCTGGCGTTCCAGGTGAAGAAGCTCGGGAGCATCAGCGCCGGTTGACCGGTGTACCGGCCACCCCGGTCGTTCTTGCGTAGAAAACAGGCGTATTTCGCCGCGTTCTTACGCAAGAACGACCAGTGGGAGCCGGATCGGGTCGATCGTGCGCTTGGCCTGGCTGGTCAGCCTGCCAGTTCGGCGCCGACGGCGATGAGCGCTTCAGGACTCAGGAAGTCCTGAGCGAGCATGATCCCGCCCGACGCCCGCAGGGCATCACGCAGCGGGATGGCCCACGTGTGCTCGATGACGAGCATGAGGGCCGCGCCGCCTGCGGGGATCTGGTCGGCGATGCCCTCGAGATCGGCGAGGCTGAGCCCGTACTCGTACTCTTCCATGACGTGCATCGCCCCGGCAACGGCTCCGGCGCGGGCGCCTTCCGAGCCGCCTGCGCCCAGGCCGATGAGGGCTCCGACCCACGCTCCGTAGGTCATTGCCTCATCCTCGGTCAGGTCCGATGCCTCGGCGACGAGGAGATCGCCCTCCGCATCCTTGTAGACCCCGAGCAGGTCGACGACCTTGATGGTTCCTGCATCCGAGGCATCGGCGAGCGCGCCCAGGATGGATCCGTCGAGCTGGGGGTCGCCAAAGGCGACGACGAGCAGCTGCAGCGGTCCGATCTCCATGATTCCCTCCCTGTCGGTGACCGGCCGACCCTACCCAGTTCCGAGTGCTGCCCGGCCGCCTACGGTTCGCGGCGCGTGCCGGCAAGGATGGCGATGCTGACGATCGCCACCCATGCAGGGAACGCGAACCCCATGGGCTCCAAAAACAGGGGAATGACGAACATCACCAGCGCCATCACGAACCCAACGATGGCGACCCAGCGGGCCAGGACCCCGGTGCGCACGATCAGTGTGGAGGTCGTGACGATGAACACCGCTTGCACCCTCGGGACAACGACCAGCAACAGCGCGGCTCCGATGCCCCGGGTCAGGTTGAGCGCGTCGGGGTTCGGGGGGTAGCCCTCCACGAGCTGCATCGCTACGGCCTCTGAGGCCAGGGTCGCCGAGCCGACGAGCATGATGGCGACGTAGAGGATTCCTCCCCCGAAGAACACGGTTGCGAAGAACCGGTCCTCGCGATCTCCGATCCGCCTGCGGACGACGGCGATGAACCAGAGGAACGCCACAGCGGAGAACGCGGCCAGGTTGAGGCCCCAGATCAGCGAGAGGCGGTTGCCGCTGGAGGCATACCACGCAACGACGTCGTCCGCGGCCAACCCATCGGGGCGCCTCGTCAGCAAGGCGAGTGAGGCGATGGACAGTGCGGCGAACGCCAGGCCGGCGACGGCAGCCGCCTCCACGCTGCGGACCCGTTGCTGAATCGTCGTCGCGGTCTCCTCCATCAGGGCCGAATCTACCGGCTCCGCATGCGGGTCCCTCGCCGTGGCCGGTCATCCTCCCATGACGTTCGTCGTGGAGTAGATCAGCCGACTCGAGGAAGCAGCTCAGCGACGTCATCGCCAGACGCGACGGAACCGCCGAAGGACGGGTACGAGATCTTCCTGTCCCATCGTGCGATCGCGTCGAATAGGGTCGTGGGATCACCACGAAACCGGAGGTGTCTGTGTATCCGCGAGCATTCGACTACGTCGCACCGATGTCGTTGGAAGAGACGCTCGACGTCCTGGCCGAACGCGGGTCCGAGGTGAAGGTCCTCGCCGGCGGGCAGAGCTTGATCCCGATGATGAAGCTGCGCTTTGCCAGTCCAGGGACCCTCGTCGATATCAACCGGCTCCAGGGCCTGAGTGCGATCGACACGCCGAACGGGCATCTGCGCATCGCGGCGCTCGCCCGCCATGCGGACGTCGCCTCCTCCGACGTGATCGCCACAGAGAACGCACTCATCGCGTCCTGTGCGCCCTGGGTCGCCGACCCGATCGTTCGCAACCGGGGAACACTCGTCGGCTCCGTCGCCCACCACGACCCAGAGGGGGACTGGGCCTCCGTGATGCTGGCGCTCGGCGCTTCTGCGGTCGCCCTCAGTCGGGATGGTGGCGAGCGAGTGGTACCGATCGAAGAGTTCCTCGTCGATATGTTCACCACTGCGTTGCAGCCGACCGAGCTCCTGACGGAGGTGCGGGTGCCTCGCTACGAGCGCGGGGGCGGGGACTACCAGAAGCTGGAGCGCAAGATCGGCGACTATGCCACGGTCGGTGTTGCCACCCATCTGGAGCTCGACGACGCCGGGACCATCACCAACGCCGGCGTCGCTCTGACCTCGGTCTACGCGCACAACCTGAAGGTGAAGGAAGCCGAACACCTTCTGATCGGAAAGCAACCTTCCACGGAGTTGTTCGCCGAGGCTGCCCAGGTCGCCATGCGAGCCTGTGATCCGACGTCGGACGTTCGGGGCTCAGCCGAATACAAACGGGATGTCGTCAGGGTGTTCACCGAACGCGGTCTCGCCGCGTCACTGGCTGCGGTGTAGGGAGGCGGACCATGGAAATCACAGTCAACGTCAACGGGACCGATCACACGGCCGACGTCGAGCCGAGGATGCTCCTCGTCGACTTCATTCGCAGCACCGTCCGTCTCACCGGCACGCACATCGGGTGCGACACCACGAGCTGCGGCGTGTGCACCGTGCTCGTCGATGGGACTCCGATGAAGACGTGCACGATGTTCGCCGTCCAGGCGGACGGCACATCGCTGACCACCGTCGAGGGTCTCAAGCAGAACGGCGAGCTCGACCCGATCCAGGTTGCGTTCAAACAAGAACACGGACTGCAGTGCGGATTCTGTACCCCGGCGATGATGCTCGTCGGCAAGGCGCTCCTCGAGGAGAACCCGAGCCCGACCGAGGACGAGGTCAGGTGGGCGATTTCGGGGAACCTCTGTCGCTGCACCGGATACGTGAACATCGTCAAGTCGATTCAGGCCGCCGGCGCGCTGGCCGCGTCGAACTGAGGGAGGCCGATCATGACGACCACAGAACACAAACCCGCCACCTCGATGGAAGTCGGCGGTGTCGGCCATTCGGTCCGCAGGCATGAGGACGACCGGCTGATTCAGGGCGCCGGGAACTTCGTCGATGACATCGAGCTTCCTGGGATGCTCCACATGGCCATCGTGCGCAGCCCGTGGGCGCACGCCACGATCAACGGCATCGACACGTCGGCTGCTGAGGCCGTCGACGGGGTCTTGGCCGTGGTGACCGGGGAGCTGCTGGCCCAGTACAACCTCGCCTGGATGCCGACGCTGTCTGGAGACACCCAGGCGGTGCTCGCCACCGACAAGGTCCGGTTCCAGGGTCAGGAGGTGGCTGCGGTCATCGCCACGGATCCGTATGTGGCCAGGGACGGCGCAGAGCGGGTCGCGGTGGACTACGAGCCGCTGGATCCCATCGTCAACCCACAGCAGGGACTCGCTGAAGGGGCGCCGATCATCCGCACCGACAAAGAGGACAAGACCGACAACGTCGCGTACGAGTGGGAGGCAGGCGACGCCGCGGCTACCGATGCCGCTTTCGCCGCGGCTGATCGCGTGGTCACCCTGGAAACCCATTACCCCCGCTCGCACCCATCGCCGTTGGAGACCTGCGGTGTCGTCGCCGACGTGAACCCGGCGACCGGGCAGGCGACGATCTATATGACGTCCCAGGCGCCGCACGCGCACCGGACGGTGTTTGCGCTCGTCGCCGGGCTCCCCGAACAGAACATCCGGATCATCTCGCCGGACATCGGGGGCGGATTCGGCAACAAGGTGCCGGTGTACCCGGGGTACGTCATCGCCACGGCAGCGTCCCTCGTGATCGGGGCTCCGGTGAAGTGGATCGAGAGCAGGACGGAGAACCTCATCTCGACCGGTTTCGCCAGGGACTACTACATGAAGGGTGAGCTTGCGGTCACGAACGAGGGCAAGATCCTGGGTCTGCGAGTCGACATGCTCTCCGACCAGGGCGCGTTCTACTCCGATGCCCAGCCGACGAAGTTCCGTGCGGGTCTGTTCCACATCGTGACCGGCTCGTACGACTATCCCGCGGCCTTCGTGAAGACCAAGGGTGTCTATACGAACAAGGCCCCGGGCGGGGTCGCCTACCGCTGCTCCTTCCGGGTGACCGAGGCGTCCTACCTGATCGAGCGGCTGGTCCAGAATGCCGCCTACGAGCTGGGGTTGGACCCTGCCGACGTCCGGATCAAGAACTTCATCCAGCCTGACCAGTTCCCCTACCACTCGGCCACTGGGTTCGTATACGACTCGGGGGAGTACGAGCGGGCATTGCGCCTGGCGATGGACACCGTCGGGTACGAGGAGTTGCGGGCCGAGCAGGCACAGAAGCGAGCAGAGGGCAAGCTGATGGGGATCGGAATCGCCTCGTTCACCGAGGTGGTTGGGGCCGGCAACTCGCGGGACTTCGACATCCTGGGGCTGAAGATGTTCGACTCGGCGGAGCTGCGGGTTCACCCCACCGGTAAAGCCATCCTCAAGCTCGGCGTCAAGTCCCAAGGCCAGGGCCACGAGACCACGTTTGCCCAGATCGTCGCAGAGGAGCTGGGCATCCCGGTGAGCGATATCAAGGTGGTCGAAGGCGACACCGACAACACGCCGTACGGCCTCGGCACCTATGCCTCGCGCTCGACCCCTACGGCCGGTGCGGCCACGTCGATGGTGTCGCGCAAGCTGCGGGCCAAGGCCAGGGACATCGCCGCGCACCTGCTCGAGGCGTCTGCAGACGACTTGGAGTGGGAGATCGGCAAGTTCTACGTCAAGGGGTCTCCGGAGTCGTCGGTGACGATCCAGGACGTTGCGTTCGCCGCGTACACCAACCATCCCGAAGGCATGGAGGCCGGGCTCGAGGGTGTGCACTACTACGACCCTCCCAACATGACCTACCCGTTCGGCTCGTACATCGTGGTCGTCGACATCGATCCGGGCACCGGCCAGTGGTCGGTGCGTCGCATGGTGGCGGTCGACGACTGTGGCGTACGCATCAATCCGATGATCGTGGATGGGCAGATCCACGGTGGGCTCGCCGAGGGATTCGCCATGTCCAACATGCAGTGGATCACCTTCGACGAGGCCGGGAACTGCATCGGGTCCAACTACATGGACTACCTGATCCCGACGGCGTGGGAGACGCCTCGCTTCGAGCTGGGGGAGACGGTGACGCCATCCCCGCACCATCCGATCGGAGCCAAAGGCGTCGGGGAGTCGGCAACGGTCGGTTCGCCTGCCGCATACGTGAATGCCGTCATCGACGCTCTGCAGCACACCGGCCTGCGCAACATCGACATGCCGGTGCTTCCCGACCGGGTCTGGGCAGCGCTGCAGGACTACGGGAGCTGATGCGATGACGGGCGACATCCTGGCGCTCGCCGCCGATCTGCAACACAGGCGTCGGCCGTTCGTGCTGGCGACCGTGGTGTGGGCGCGAGGACCGTCGTCGGGCAAGCAGGGGAGCGCGGCCTTGATCGAACGGGACGGCACCATTCACGGATGGATCGGCGGTGCGTGCGCAGAGCCATCGGTGGTACGCCTCGCCAGAGAGGTCCTCGAAGAGGGTGCTGCCCGGCTGGTCTACCTGGGTCCCGCAGATGAGCTCGATGGCTACCGGCGCAGCGGCGTCGTCACCGTACCGATCGCCTGCTCGAGCGAGGGGGCGCTGGAGGTCTTCATGGAGCCGGTGCAGGTCAAGCCGCAACTCGTCGTCGTCGGTCGTTCCCCCGCGGTGCGCACCCTGGCTGCGTTGGCGGGCGCACTCGACTGGGAGACCACCATCGTCGATGACGGGGGCAGTGGCGAAGATCACCCGGACGCTGCCGCCGTCGTGACCTCACTCGACGCCTTCGCCGCGCTGGAGATCGAGGGCGGCACGCCGATTGTCGTGGCCACGCAGGGTCACTATGACGAACCCGCGATCGAAACTGCGCTGGCGAGCCGGTCGGGCTACATCGGTCTCGTGGCCTCGGCGACGCGGGCCGAAACGGTGCTCGGCTATTTGCGCGACCGGGGTCTTGCGGAAGACCAGATCGGCCGGGTGCACAGCCCGGCAGGGCTCGACCTCGGTCACGTCGGACATCGCGAAATCGCCGTTGCCGTGTTGGCCGAACTAGTGGCGCTCCGTGCCGCCGGGCACCTGTCGCTGACGGCCACAGTTGGCACGGGTGAGAGGGACGCTCCCCACACGGCGATCGATCCGGTGTGCGCCATGACCGTCGAAGTGGCGACGGCCCGGTTCACGGCAACCCACGAGGGCAGGACGTTCTACTTCTGCTGTCCTGCCTGCAAGAACATGTTCGAGCAGGAGCCGGCGACCTATGCGGGGGCGGCTGCCGAAAGCGGGTAGGCCGAACCGCCCGGGTGCCGCGCTGCGGTGAGATCACGGCGGCCCCAGCCGTTCTTGCGTAGGGAGACGGCCATATGGGCCCGATTCCTACGCAAGAACAGCAGCCGTGCCGACGGCAGCACTGCTGTGCCTACCGGAGCGCTTCCGTGTCCATGGTCAGCAGGGCGGCCATCAGGTCGATGCCGTACCACAGGTTGCCGATGCGGAGGTTCTCGTCGGCATCGTGTTGGTTGTTGTCGTGGTTCGCCATGGGGGCGATCACCGTTGGCGATCCCAGGTGCTCGGCGAAGTGGGCGATCGGCACTGAGCCGCCCAGGGTTGGCATGGCGACGACGTCGCTCGCTCCTGCAGCCGCGGCGGCTGCGAGGACCGCGGTTCCTGCGGGGTGGTCCACCGGGAGGCGGAGACCGGGGTAGCTCGACCTTCGCTTCACGAGGGCCACCTTGTTGTGGGCCCGGCGCACCGCGTGGCTGGCCGGCTCGGAGACGACATGGAAGCCCTGGGCCCGGATGTGGGCCTCGATGTGGTCGAGCATCGCGTCTCCGTCGTGGCCTGCAGGCAGCCGGACATCGATCGAGGCCGTTCCCGAATCCGGTACGACGTTGGCGGCCAGGTCGCCGACACCGCCGGCGGACAGCCCACGCACGTTGAGCGACGGGAGATACATCCGCTCGATGAGGCTCTCCCCGCTCCCCTCGGGAGCGCCGATGGCGAGCTCGTCCAGGAGATCCTCCTCGTACGGCGGAATCGCGCCGATCGCCTCGAGCTCGGCAGGCGTGGGGGCCACGACGTCGTCGAAGAAGCCATCGACCAGCACCCGTCCCGAGTCGTCCTTCATCGAGGCCAGCAGTGTGGCGAGGCGGGACGCCGGGTTCGGTGCCCAGTTGCCGTAGTGGCCGCTGTGCAGCCCCCGTGCCGGTCCGTAGACGGTGATCTCCATCTCGGCGATTCCCCGGACGCCGAAGATGATCTGGGGCCTGCCCGACTGGTGAACGGGTCCGTCGCAGATCAGCCACAGGTCGGCGGCGAACGAGCCGCGGTGCTGGCGCAGGGACGATGCCAGATGGGGCGAGCCGATCTCCTCTTCGCCTTCGAAGAGGAGCACGAGGTCGACCGCGGGTTCCATGCCAGCGGCATGCAGGGCATCGAGAGCCGTCACCAGCGCCAGGATCGGCGTCTTGTCGTCGGCAGCGGAGCGCGCCCGCATGCGCCATTCCTCGTCGATGGGATCGCCTGCTGGCGGAATGGGAATCTGCTCGCCGTGGTCGAGCAAGGTCGGCACGAACGGGGGGGTCGTCCACACGGTGGGATCGACGGGCTGGCCGTCGTAGTGGGCATAGATCCCGATGGTCTGCCGCTCGCCGGCTCCGGTGATCGTACCGGTGACGATGGGTGCCGCCTCCGGGTGCTCGAGCAGCCTGGCGGTGACGCGTCTCCGTTCCAGCATGGAGACGATGTGATCGGCGACCCGGCGCACGTCTGTGAGATCTGAGGACACATTGGGGAGGGCGAGGAAATCGCTGAACTCTTCGAGGATGGCGGAGCCGTGCGCTGCCCGATGGCGACGGGCGGCTGCAACTGCCGCTTCCTGGTACGGGCGCACCGTGCGGTCAGTCGTGTGCCAGGCCGGTCAGTATGACTGGGATCAGCTGGTCGGCGAGTAGGTCCGGATCGAACGTGCCGTGGCGCATCAGCTGCATCAGCGCGACCTGGCCGAGGGCGCCGTGGAGGGCATCGATGGTGACGTCGATGTCTGGCACGTTCAACTCGCCGTTGGCCCTGCCCTCGATGAGAATGTCTCGGATCGGGCTGCGCATCACCTGGTCGGCCTTGGCGGCGACCTCGCTGAACTGTGTCCGCCTGCGCCGCAGCGCTTCTGGCAGCTCGGTGCACAACGCAGGCTGGGCGACCATGGCCGCGAGCACGGCCCGTGTGATGGCTGCCAAGCGCTCGACGGTGGTCCCCTCCCCGGCAGCCGCCTTCTCGATGGCGGTTGCCACGGAGTCGAGCTTGTGACCCAGATAGAAGTCGACGATGTCTTCGCGGCCGGCGAAGTAGTAGTACAGGGTTGCCCGGGGAACGCCTGATGCCTCTGCCACGTCTTCGACGCTGACATCGAGTCCCGTGCCGCTGAACTGCGCCGACGCCGCGATCAGCTTGTCTGCGAGATCTTCGGGTGGCTTCTTCATGATTCAGATTCTACTCTTGACAAGCACTTAGATTCAAGTCTAAGTTTCTCTCCATATAGAAGTTGATACGTCGCTGCAGACGTACTCCTCAGGAGGGAACCACCCATGGACACCGTATCGCTCCCGGCGCTCGGCGGCCGGATGACGCAAGGAAAGAAGTGGCTGATCCTGGCCGTGGTCAGCTTGGGAACGCTGATCGTCTTCTTGGACAACACGGTCGTGAACACGGCCATCCCCACGATCTCCGTCGAACTCCAGGCCTCGATCTCGGAGCTGCAGTGGGTCATCGACGCCTACACGCTGGCCCTCGCCGGGCTGCTGTTGCTCGGAGGGTCGATCGGCGACCGCTTCGGGAGAAAGCGGTTCATGATCGTCGGGCTGCTCATCTTCGGGGCCGGTGCCGTCGGCGCTGCGCTGTCGACGGACATCACGACACTGATCGCGATGCGCGCCGTCCAGGGCGCAGGCGCCGCACTCATCCTCCCGGCCACGTTGTCGATCATCACCGACGTGTTCGAGCGCGGGGAACGCGCTCGGGCGATCGGTGTCTGGAGCGGCGTCGGCGCGCTCGGGATCGGTCTTGGTCCCGCGGTTGGCGGGTACCTGGTCGACGGGCTCGGCTGGTCTGCCGTGTTCTGGATGCACCTCCCGGTAATCGCGCTGACCCTGATCGGAATGGCGTTCGTCCCGGAGTCTCGGGACGCCCGCAAGCGAGCCCTCGATCTCCCCGGCGCCGTGCTCGGCTCTGCGGGGATCTCGGTGCTGGTGTTCGGCCTGATCCGGGCGGGAGAGGTCGGCTGGCTCTCATCGCAGTCGCTCACGGCTGCCGTCATTGCAGCAGCGCTCCTCATCGCGTTCGTCGTGGTCGAGCTGCGCACTGCCGATCCCATGCTCCCGATGCGGTTCTTCCGTCAGCGGGACTTCACCGGAGCCGTGGTCGTCATCGGCCTGATCCTGTTCGGGATGATGGTGTCGTTCTTCTTCCTCACGCAGTTCTTCCAGATCGTGCAGGGACGGAGCGCATTCCAGGCAGGCCTTCTCATCATTCCCACAGCGGTGACCATGATGATCGCGGCCCCCCTCTCCGGAATCCTCGTGCAGCGGATTGGACCGAGGCTCCTCGTGCTGGCGTCCACTGCTGCGATGGTTTCCGGCCTGCTGATGCTGACGCAGATCGACGTCTCCACCAGCACGCAGTACATCATCACGGCCCTCGGTCTGTTCGGCCTTGGCGGTGGACTGGGGTTGGCTCCGTTGACCGACACCGTGATGGCAGCCGTTCCGGTCAACGATGCCGGGATCGGCTCAGCCGTCAACGACGTGTCCCGGGAGCTCGGTGCGGCCCTCGGGATCGCCACCATCGGCAGCGTCGTGAACTCGCTCTACCAGGCCAACCTGGGAGACACCCTCCCCGCGGCGCTTCCCGATGAGGTCGTTGCGGTGGTCGAACAGGGCGTCGGCGTGGCGGGAGTCGTTGCCGGTCAGCTACCGGATCAGGCAGGTGCCGCGCTGGTTGCCGCGGCAAATGAAGCGTTCGTCGCTGCGATGACGACCGGGTTCTTCGTGAGTGCGGTCTTCGTCGGCTTGGCGGCCATCGTGGCCATCACGCTCATCCCGACGCGGATGCGTGAGGTCCAGGCAGACGCCGAGGACGACACCGTGCGCGTCGGGCGTGCTGCCGGCGGGATGGAGCCGGCGATCGAAGCCGCCTGAGCACAGACGACGGGACGGGTCCCGGGCCGGGGGAGGTCCGGGACCCGTGTGCGCTCACAGCTGAGCGGCGAGGCCTTCCAGTGCGGCGCCGGCGCCGCCGATCAAGGGCTCGCCGTGACCGAAGTAGATGGCGTCGATGTCGCGGGTCGTCAACTTGTGCACGGACGCCACTGCCGTGTCCATGTCCGGCGTGAATCGTGGGTTGGGACCGGCAACCCCGGTTGGGGCATCGAGCCCCGATCCGGCACCGTTGATGGCATCGCCGGCAACGAGCGCCCTGCCCACGGGGTCGAGCACAGAGATGTGTCCAGGGGTGTGGCCCGGGGTGGCAACGATGTCAAGCCCGAACACAGCATCGCCATCGCCGACCGCGGTGAGTGGCCGTGGTGAGGAGAGTGCAGACAGGTCGGCTGCGCCGGCATAGCCGGCTGCTCCGTCCGCAGCTGCCATCACGGCACCGAGGCTGCCGACGTGGTCTCCATGGAGGTGGGTCAGGATGACGTGGCCGACCGCAGACCACGTCAGGCCCAGTTCGGAGAGGACGGCCGCGATGGCTCCGGCGCTCCCCTCCACCCCGGTGTCCACGACCGCAGCGTCCGAACCGCGGGCCAGGACATACGCCGACACGAACCCCAGTGACACGCGGCCAACGGTCGCCGCCCCTGCTGTCGGCGGCGGCTCTGTCGGGGACGCACCAGCCGTTGAGCCCTGGGTCGTGGGCGGCGACGAAGTGGCGGCGCCGAGTGTTGTCGCCGCGGCTGCGGTGGTGGTCGAAGACGATGTGCTACATGCCGCGGCCCCCACCCCGAAGATGGCGACGGCGAAGACCCCCTTGCCCAGATCCGCGATGAAGCGGCGCCGTGAGTGGTCGGTCGGCATCGTCGGTCAACCCTACCGGTGGGAACCGCGGCTGACGACGTCGGTCCTTGGTGTCGGTTCACCGCAGGTGGAGGTGGATGATCCGGGGATGGCGAAGGCGATCGCGCACAGCATTGGGGTCGGGAGCAGGGCGACTCGTCAGACGATGCGACGATCTGTGGCCCAGCGGGCGAGCTCATGGCGGCTGGAAAGCTGGAGCTTGCGCAGCACAGACGACACGTGCGATTCGACGGTCTTGATCGAAATCGACAGCCGGGTGGCAACCTGCTTGTAGCTGTAGCCCCTGGCGATCTGACGGAGAACCTCCCGCTCCCGTGGCGTGAGTTGGTCGAGCTCTGGGTCGCTCTCGACTGGCATCGTCTCGGCGAAGGCGTCGAGCACGAAGCCGGCGAGACGCGGGGAGAACACGGCATCGCCTGCGGCGATGCGGTCGATGGCCCCGGCCAACTCGTCCGGACTGATCGACTTGGTGACGTACCCCCGAGCCCCCGTCCTGATCATGGCGATGACATCCTCAGGCGCATCGGAGACCGAAAGGGCGAGGAAGCGGACGTCCGGATTCGTTTCGGCGACGTTGCCAACCACGGCGAGGCCGCCGCCTCCCGGCATGTGCACGTCCACCAGCACGACGTCTGGCCTCGTGGCGCGGATGCGGTCGGTGGCCTCGTCGACGTCGCTCGACCAGCCGGCGATGGCGAATCGCCCCTCGAGCTCGGCGCGCACCCCGCTGAGGAACAGCTCGTGGTCGTCGACGAGATAGACGCTGATCATGGTCCCTCCAGGGAGAGGTGCACTTCGGTGCCTTCTGCGGTCGAGGTGATCGTCGCCGCTCCGCGGTGCCGCGACATGCGACCTCGGATCGACTCGGCGATGCCGTGGCGTTCTGCCGCCACAGCATCCTGGTCGAAGCCGGACCCCTGGTCGCTGATCCAGGCATCGACTCGCTGCTCGCTCGCTTCGACGTAGACGGAGACTTTGTCTGCGCCAGAGTGTTTCGCCGCGTTCGTCATGGCTTCGCTGGCCGCACCGACCAGAGCGTTGAGACGCTCGTCCATCGACCGTTCGCCGACGGTGACCACGTCCACCGGCACGTCGTGGACGTGTTCAACTCGGGCTGCGGCCGTGGTCATGGCACCTGACAGGTTGGCACTGCCCTCCTCGCCGGTGGCGTAGAGCCAGTCGCGTAGCTCCCGTTCTTGGGCACGCGCCAGGGTGACCATCCTGCGGGCGTCATCGCTGCGCTGGATCAGCGCCAGCGTCTGCAGAACCGAGTCGTGGAGATGTGCCGCCATCTCGGACCGCTCCTCGCTTCTGATGCGTTCGCGACGCTCCCGGCCCAGGTCGTCTGCGAGTCGCCACACCCACGGACCGAAGACCAAGAGGAAGCCGATCGCAGTGAGACCCACCGCAAGCGCCGCAGTGCCCAGGCCCTGGAAGGCGTCGAGCGCATTGAGCAGGACGATCGCACCGCCGAACATCAGGAGACCACCCACGATGACGCGTGTGCGTGAGCGGGGGGCGTCGCTCTCGACACCGGCGATCTGGGTCAACGCCGATCGGTAGTCGTACCGGCCCCGATCCCACACGGCGGCGATGCCGAACGACACCAGGGCCACCGGCCACACGACGGCTCCGCCGAACCACAGACCGACGGCGCGCAATCCGAGGATCAGGCCAAAAAAGCCGATGGCCAAACCGAGCCGCTGTTGCCTGCCCGCCCGAGGAGCCTGGGGGAGGGGGACGGTCGCATCGTCTGGGTAGAGCAACCACCCGGCCGCGTAGACGAGGATGCCGGCACCACCGGCGAACGCCAGCACGACGAAGGCGGCGCGCACATAGACCGACGGGATCCCGAGGCGATGTCCCAGCCCTCCCGCGAGGCCGGAGATGATCCGGTCGTCGGTCGTGCGCACCAGGCGGTGGCGCCAGGAACGCGTGACCGGAGTCACTTCAGTGGCAGGTCGATCCATCACGTCGAATGTTGTCACGACTGGGGCCTGACGCCAACCGGGAGTCCCCCGCTCCCGACCCTGAGCTCTCAGGGTCGCCGTAGGGGGATACCCAATGGTCGACTGTCGCCCGACGCCGGATGATGTGATCATGACGAACTTCACGGAACCCCAGATGCAGCAGCAATCTCCCCAGCGCCGCATGTACCGGCCGAAGGATGACCGGATCATCGCCGGTGTCTCCTCGAGCCTCGGTCGGCGCGTCGACCTCAGCCCGTGGTTCTTCCGCATCGGGTTCATCGTTCTGGCGGCCTTCGGTGGCGCGGGCGTGGTCCTGTATGCGGTTGCCTGGCTGCTCATCCCCGATGAGGGATCTTCTGGCTCCCTGGCCGGCGAGATCACCTCGCGGGCCGACGGGCGTGACGCGTCGACATGGATCGGCATCGGCCTGGTTGCCCTTGCCGGGTTCATCGTGCTCGGCTGGCTCGGCGTCTTGGGAAACGGCCTGTTCTGGGCCGGTCTCCTGGTCGTCCTCGGTGTGCTGTTGTACCGCGGTGACCTGACGATCGGAACCGGCGGTTCGTCCGCGGAGCGTCCGCAGGAGGCGCCGCCCCCTCCAGGCGGAGAGGCCGCTTCCTCCGAGGCAGGGATTGTCCCGGTGTCACCGGCAGTCGGGATCGTCGTCGACGATGGGGACGGGGACGAGGACGGAGGAGGCGAACCTCCCGTTCCTCAGGAGCCCCTGCCCCCGCACCCTGCCGGACCGCCGCCCCGGCCCCCGGTGCGGCGTCCGCGCTCGATCCTTGGAGCACTCACGTTCGGAGCGGCCCTGCTGGTGCTCGGTGGGATGGCCGTCGCCGAGACCGCAGGCTGGATCGATCCGTCGTTTGCCGACTACGTCGCGGCCGGGGTGGCCACCCTGGGCGCCGGGCTCGTGATCGGAGCCTTCGTCGGCCGTTCCGTGGCGCTGATCGTTGTCGGCGTGTTGCTGCTCCCTGTGTTGTTCTTTGCCCAGTTCGTGCCGTTCCCGATCGAGGGGGAGGTCGGCGAATTCCGGTATGCCCCGGATGAGCTGGCCGGCGTGCAATCTGCGTATCGCCTCGGTGCGGGTTCGCTCACCGTGGACCTCAGGGACCTCGATCTCGCAGGGGCGGAAGTCGGCATGGAAGTGGAAGTTGGGGCAGGCGAGATCGTGGTGATCCTGCCCGCCGGAGTCGCTGCGGACGTCGAGGCCTCGGTTGGCATCGGTGAGGTCAGGGTCCTCGATCGGCAAGACTCCGGAATCGCCGTGAGCCGGACCGTTTCTGTCCCAGGAGCCGGAGGCCGCGTCGTGCTCGACGCCCAGGCCGGCGTCGGCAGTATTCGCATCGAACAGGTCGGGAGGTAGACCCATGCAGAGCCATCGCTTCAACCCCGTGTCGTTCCTGTTCGGCATCCTCCTTCTCGGTGCCGCAGCCACGTACACGCTGACGAACCGCCTCGACCTGGCGATCGACGGACGCTGGGTCTGGCCGGTCCTCCTCGTGGTTGCCGGTGTGGCCGTCGTCGCCGGTGCCGTGCGCTCGACAGGCAACGAGGTCTCCGGCACAGACGAGGCCGGTTAGCACACCGTCGCCAGGGTAGGTAGCTTCCCGGCGATGGGCAGAGACCGCCATCAGATCGCACACCCGATCCAGCGTTTGGGTCGATGGGACCACGACGCTTTCGTACCCGTCACCCGCGACTCGGTCGAGGCGACCGCCGTGCACGTCTTCGTCCACGGATGGGGCCGCGGGCTCTCCGGTCCGATGAAAGAGGCCGGCGGGTTCATGTACGTGTGGGACGAGCGGGCGACCACTCCGGAGGGGGCACGCTTCGACCGCTGGTTCGCCCCGCTCGCCGAGGCCATCACCTCCGCCGATCCCGAAGCCGTCGTGCTGGTCTACAGCTGGGTGGACGAGTCAGCGACCCCGATGAACGCCCTGTCCGCCATCCGATCGCAGTTGCGCACCACGGTGAACGGTCAGCGTCTCGCCGTTGCTCTGGAGCGGGCGCTCAGCGACGGTGACCACCGGATCCACCTCCTCGGCTACAGCCACGGGGCGAAGGTCGCCACGATCGCCGCGACCCTGCTGGAGCCGGCACCGGCACAGCTGACGATCCTCGATTCACCCGAGAGCGCCCTGCCCGTCCTCGGTGGTGCCCTCAACGACCTGACCGGCTACCTGCGGGTCCTGGCGTCCGGTCGCGCAGACGATGTGACGTTCGTGGACAACTACGTGTCGGAGTACGGCATGCGCTACGGCGAACGAGCAGGGCTCGGGGCGGTCGTCGACACGGTTCTCGATCCCGGGACGTTTCCCCTCGAGCGGGCGGGCACCGGTCACAGCTACGCCTGGGCGTGGTACGTGGAGTCCGCGGAGCAGCTCGACCGCGGCGTGGGCTTTGCCTGGTCACCCCTCGTCGGCGATCCGGCCACTCCCATGGCAACCCAATTGCGCCAGCTCCGCCCGCGACCAGATGCGCTGCCCCATCCGCTGGCCCTGGAACCTGCGCCGTATGTGCGGACCGGTGGTGTCGCCGAGCGGGTCGGAACCCGCCTACGCAACGTCGCGGACCAGACGCGCACCCTCGAGACCGATGGTGGCTCGGCGACGGCGTGGGCGCTGTTCTGGCGGAGGAAGGGCGATCTGTTGGCACCGGCCACCGTGCACTGGATCTCGGGTCCAGATGATGCGACGTTGCGAATCATCGCCAACCGCACCGAGCGGGCGCGAACGGTGAAGGGTTGGACCGACGGTCCGGATCAACGGGTCAACGTGCCCCTCGGCGGCGCCCTGAACGGGCCGATGGTCGTCCAGGTCGTCCTCGAGTCCTCGGAACCGGCCGCAGTGGAGATGGCCCGGGCGGCGGCGGTCTACTCGATGATGCTGCCCGGCGGTGCCGAGATGCGGACCTGGCTGCGTCCGATGCTCCTCACCATGGTGGGAGTCTCGCTTGCGGGCGCCGTCAGTCTGGCGCTGCGCCGGGGGCGTCGGCGCTGACGGCGGAGCCCCTGGGGCCCCGACGGATCGGTCGGCCCCACAGGGAGACGAAGCGGGCGACGACCACGACCAGGAACACCTGACCGACGACGGCCTCGGTCACGGCCAGCGCCTTGCCAATCTCGGTTGCCGGGGCGAGGTCTCCGTAGCCCAGCGTCGTGATCGTCACGAGCGAGAAGTACGGGAACGCGGTCGACGGCTCTGGCTGCCCGAAGAAGGGGCTCACCGGGATCCGGTCGAACGGCGTGAAGGAGAACGTGAAGGCGCTGTCGAGCGACAGGTAGGCGAACGAGAAGGCCATGGCGACCAAGAGGTAGACGGAGACCGCCCCGTAGATCGTTGTCCCGGTGACGTGGTCGTGGGACATGATTCGCTTGAGGACCACGAGGGGAGAGGCCGCGGCGACGGCGAGCCAGAGCAGCCCTGGCGTGAAATTCTGATCCAGAAGAGCGTTGACGATCGTACCGCCGACCGTCAACGCCGCGACGATCACCGCGATCTGCATCGACCGCTTGCCGACTCCCGAGGCGCTGAAGGCGAGGATCATGGCCCCTGCGGCGAGCCCGGTGACGAACACCGCCAGCACCCCGGCGCTCAGGCTGTCCAGATCGTCGAAGTCGACCAGCATCAGGAGGACGAGCGCAAAGCCGACGACCACGACGAGCGCCGAGAAATCGTCCACGCGGTCCTCCGCGGCGCGGCGAAACCGGCCGAGCCTCACTGGATGTCTCCCGACTCCTTCGTTCCCCCACCGAGGATGCTCTTCAGCCAGTTGGCGCCACCGGTGCGCCGGCCCTGGAGCGGGACGCCTGCCTGGATCCGCTCTCCCGCGACCACCTGCAGCGGTGGCGGCGGAGCGTCCTCGGCCGTAGCGGCGGCGACCCGCTCCCCGCGCTCGATCTCGAGCTGCACCAGCGCCTCCTCGACGGCCGCGACCTGCTCCTCGCTGACATTGGGGATGTTGAATCCGTGCCTGACGAACCGGGCCATGTCCGCCCGGTAGTCGTGGCCGAAGGACATGAAGGTCCCGGGGACCACGACCATGGCGTTCATGGCGTCGATCGCCGTCTGCAGGAAGGTGATCAGCGGCTTGTACGTGAGATCGTCCGGCACGCCCCTGCCCCGTTCTCCATCGAACCAGAGCGGCTTCCTGATCAGCATCTCCGGCGAGACGACGGCGATCGGGTCGTTGTCGTGGGACAGGATCACGGCACGCAGCCGGTCCCGCTCCTCATCGCTCAGCGCCTCGATCTGTTCGGGGCGGTCGAAGACCTGGGCGGTGCCCGCGGGAACCAGGGAATTGGCTCCGCGGTCCATGCCATTGCGCGACCACTTGGCCAGACCGGGCAGTCCCACCCAGAGGGCCTTGTCGATTCCGTAGTGATCGAATCCGGCGATCCCCTGGTACATCACCACATCGGAGCTCGTCCAGGCCCCCAGGCTCTCGCCGAAGACCAACACCTTGGGTCGCTTCTTGGCCGGGACGCTGCGCAGGCGCTCCTTGACACCCCACAGCAGCAGGCGGAATTGTGATCTGCCCAGTGCCACCTTCTGCAGGGAGAGGAACGACGGGAATCGCCCGTACTGGATACAGCAGGTGGCGACGTTGCCCCGGGTCATCAGCTCGACGGCCTCGATGAGGGTCTGGTCGACCCAGCCCGTTCCGGTCGGCGAGAGCAAGAGTAGGTACTTGCGGTCGAACGCCCCGGATCGGTCGAGCTCCTCGAGGGCCAGCTCGGCTCGACCGTTGGCGTAGATGGGCTCTGAGTTGTAGCCGATGAACGTCCGAATCGGTTGAGCTTTGGCAGGTACGCCCATCACCTTCTCGATGAGCTCCTCAGACGTCACGTCGGTGACGAACCGCCTGCCTTGCTGGCCGAGGTCGGCGAATGGGGATACGCTCTCGGCGCTGCCCGATTGCAGCGGATTGGCCGGTGGCGTGGCGTATGCCGGCTCGATCTTCTCGTTGGCCCTGCCGATGTAGCCGACGCCTGCGTTGTAGAGCACGGTGGCGCCTGCGGCCCACACAGCGCCGTTCCCTACGCGCCCCAGCACGTTCTTGGTCGCCCCAGGTCCGAGATAGCGAATCAGGCCATCGCGAGACCGCAGGTAGCCCTTGCCGATGCCGACCCCTGCGTAGTAGACGCCCACACCGATGCCGATCGCCTGGGGAAGCTCGTTCTTCTGCTCCACCGGCCACCGCTCGATGACCGACTTGCGATGCTTGAGGTTGCGTCCGGCGAAGGCGATCGCCGTTCCGAAGAGGGCGATAGCTCCGATCGCGGGGCGGATGCCGGTGGCGGACGGGTACCGCCGCTGCATCTCGGTCCCCGTGTCGTAGATGGCCCCGCTGATCGAAGCAGTCGCCATCAAGAGTCCGCCACTGCGCAGCCCGGCGAGCAGCAGGGATTCGTCATTCTGTTCGGGGATCGAGGAGAGGCCGATCCCGATGGCCGTTCCTGCGATCCTCGTCGAGATCCGCCTCCCGTACGGCGCGGAGGCCGGAACGATTGTGGCGTTGACGGCCTCAGATGCGGTGACCACCGAACGGGCCGCAATGCCGGCGAGGCCCATCATCATCCCCTGGTGCATCGAGCTCCGCGGCATCAGCGACGGCCCGAAGGAATTGGCGGCAGAGATCATCGTCGCCGGGGTGTACGGGGCCCGGGCCACTGGGTTCATTCGGGCCGCGGCGTGCAGGACGGTTGCCAGGACACGGGCACCGACGCGAACAGAGGCGCTCATTCGTCCTCCTGCTCCGGCGGGGGGGCCGGTTGCCCTTCTGCCCGTGACCAGACGTGGCGCCTCGCGGACTTGTGCTGCTTCTTGGCGGCCTTGTACTCGGCGATGCGGGCTTCGTAGGCTTCGGGGCTCTCGAATCGCTCGTTCTCCACGATGTCGTACCGGTTGGTGTACGTGTCGACGAGGGCGATGATCGTCGCAGCTGCAGGTAGGGCGAGGAGCGCACCGATCCCGCCCAGCAGCGAACCGCCGACGATCGCAGAACCGAAGGCGATCGCGGGGTGGAGCTCCATCGTGTTCCGTGTCACCCGGTTGGCGATCGCGTAGTTCTCGATCTGCTGGTAGATGAGGATGGCGATGAGCACGATGACGCCGTCGATTGGCTCTCCGGATGCCAAACCCACCACCACAGGAACGACGCCTGCCAGGTAGGTGCCGATCGTCGGGATGAACTGGGAGACGATGCCCACCCACAGAGCAAGTGCCAGCGGATAGGGAAGGTCGATGATGAAGAACACGATGAAGTGGAATGCGGCGGAAATGCCGGCGAGGAGGGCCCTCGAGTAGATGTATCCCCCGACCTTTTCGATGGTGATCGAGATGACCGTGTCTGTGGTGAATTGCCGCTCTGGCGAGAGGCGGCTCAGCATGGCCTTCCGGAACCTGGGGAAGTCGGCGAGCAGGTAGAAGAGGAAGAGGGCGATCGTCATGATGCGGAAGATGGCGCCGACCGCCGTGCCGGCGAAGCCGACCACGACGCCGAGGATGTCTCCGCCTTCCCCGCCGAGGAAGTCTGCAGCGGAGCCCGTCTCCAGATCGAACTGGCTGAGATCGATGTCGATGCTGAAGTTGTCGCTGAGCCAGATCGTCGCGTTGTCGACGATGTCCGGCAGGCCGTCGATGAACGCGATCACCTGATCGACGAACACTCGGAAGATGGCAGCGGCAAACACCAGCGCGACGATGCCGGTGATACCCATGACCACCGCTGTGGACAGACCGCGGCGCCAGCCGCGCTTGTTGGTGAGCCAGTCGACGGCCGGGAGCATGGCGAAAGCGGCAAAGAAGGTGATGACGAGCGTCATCAGGAAGTCGGTGGTGCTGGTGAACACCCAGATCGCACCGAACCACACGGTCAGCACCACGATGGCGCCGATGGCGAGGCGTGGCAACCAGAGGCCGTACCAGGTCGGTTCGTTCTCGGGTGGTGCCTGGGTGGTCATGCGTTGTGCCTTCCGTAGCTCATGTACTCATCGCCCTTCACGCGTCGCCGTTCACTCCTCAATCGTCGGGTAGATCTCCGTGCGGCCCTCCTCGACGGAGTAGTTGATCACCACCGTGGGGGCGTACTCCACCTGGACCGAGGCTGCGGTGCCGAAAGAGTCGGTCAGGCTGGCCGCCAGGTCCTCGACCGAGGGAACCTCGCCGGCGCCTGTGAGGAGGACGGCAACCTCGCTGCCGGTGACCTCGATGCGGGCGACCTTGAGATTCGGCGAGGCTTCCGCCCACTCGTCGACGATGGTTTGTGCCTGGGTCTGTCGGCCAGCGTTCCTCAGGATCCCCTCAGCCGTGAAGGACAGCGGGACCAGGATGATCAGTGCGGCCAGCACGACGGTGCGCAGCATCGCTGTGATCTCGCTGCGCTTCTCGATCATCTTGCGATATGGGGCGAAGCCGGTGAGGAGGAACACGACGGATGCGGCGAGGATGATCGAAACCAGGTTGGTGAGGAACAGCAGGAAGGCGCCGAGGCTGTCGCCGAGGAGGCCGGCCTCGAGGGTCACTCCTACCACTCCGAGCGGGGGAACGAGGGCAACGGCGATCGCCACGCCTGCGATGGAGTTCGACACCCGTTTGTCGACGTTGGCGTAGGCCCCTGCGGCCCCTGCTGCCAGGGCGATCAGCATGTCGATGAGGCTGGGGTTGACGCGGGAGGTGACCTGGCTGTTGGCGTCGAGTGGCACGAGAGCCGGAACCCATCTGGCGATGATCCAGGCAAGGGCAATCGCGGCGCCTACGCCGGCGACGATCAGAATGAGCGACTTGACGACCCGCCACTGCCACGCATTGACGATGCCGGCGGCTGCGCCGAGAATCGGCGTCATGAGTGGCGCGATGAGCATGGCGCCGATGACGACTGCTGTGGAATCCTGGAGAATCGCAAACGTGGCGATCGCCACCGACAGCAGCAGCATCACCCACCACGCAACCAGTTTCGGGACGCGTGCCGGCTCTTCGAAGTAGAGCCCTTCGCCGATCTCCTCGCGCCTGAGGTCGCCGACGTCCTGGGAGCTGATCCAGTTGGTCATCAGCTGCGACACCGTGGCCGCGTCGACGTCGATCATTTCGTCGTCGGAGTGGCGCTGGATGCCGTAGACCAGCATCACTCCGCCGACGATGATCGCCGCAGCAGCCGTCGCCACGATCAAGCCGGCGAAGACGCTCTTCGGGAGCACGATGAGGACGCCGCCAAGGGCCACGAAGACCAGGCCGCGCAGCGCTTCCACCGCCCACGTCCCTGATGCTCGTGCTCTCCACGCGGCGACGAGCACGGCGATGCCGCGAATGACGAAGTAGCCACCCACGATCACGGCAATCAGGCGCAGGGTCTGGTTGGGGAAGACCAGGAGAACAACGCCAACTCCGACGCTGAGGAGCCCCTCTGCGATGCCACGGCCACGGACGATTCCGGTTCCCTTGAGATGGAACCACACGTCGGTGGCACCGCTGACGATCAGTGCGATCCCGACGACGAGGACGATGACAAATGCCGATGCTTCTGGCGTTGCGAGTATCAGGAGCCCGCCGGCGATCGCCACGGTTCCCTTGATCGTCGCCGGATTGAGCCAGAACGGTTCGACGCGGCGCGACCAGATCGGCCTCTCCTCGCTTGGTGATCCGTTGGTCAACCGCCTCGCCCCTCACCCGTCCGCCGGTGGAGGCTACCTGTTCGACCCGCCCGGAGCCAGGTGACGGATCAAGGGTCTCCGAGCCGGATCCCAGTCATGCGCTCGAGTGCCTTGACGAGGGCGTGATTGCCCTCGCCGCCAAGGCCATCACGCTGCAGGGCAAGGTAGAGATGGTGGATGTGAGCCGTTGCCGTCAGCGGTACGAGGAGCTCCTCTGCGGCTTCGAGGGCGAGTCTGAGGTCCTTCTGCTGGAGGTCGATGGTGAACCCAGGGCGCCAGTCCCTGGAGATCATCTGGGGGCCGCGATTGGCCAGCATCCATGATCCCGCGGCGCCACCCTTCACCGCATCGAGGGTCGCCTCGAGGTCGAGACCAGCGGCCTGTGCGAAGAGCAGCGCCTCGCTGGCGGCGAGTTGATTGACCACGACGAGGATCTGGTTGACGATCTTGACCCGCTGACCGTCGCCGACCGATCCGACATGGGTGATCGTGGATCCGAAGGCCTCGAGGTAGGGGCGGGCCCTGGCCACGTCTTCGGCGGCTCCGCCGATCATGATCGAAAGCGTTCCCCGATCGGCACCCTCCGACCCGCCGCTCACGGGGGCATCGATCCATCGTCCCCCTGCGGCCGCAACGGCGCCGGCCAGCCGTTCGGTCGCCGCCGGGCTGATCGTCGAGTGGTCCACGACGAGGGTTCCCGGAGTGATTCCCTCGAGGAGACGCCCGGGGCCGTGGACGACTGCGACGACGTCCGGGGTGTCGGAGACGCAGATCATGACGATGCCGGCGTCGCGAGCCACCTCGGCCGGTGCCGCGGAAGCTGCCGCCCCTGCGGTCACGAGAGGATCCATCCGCGCCGCGGTTCGATTCCACACAATGAGGTCGTGGCCGGCATCGATCAGGTTGCGCGCCATGCCGCCACCCATGATTCCCAGCCCGATGAACCCGACGCGCTCCAAGGTCAGCCTTCGTCGGATAGCCGGCCGAGGAACCGCTCGATAGCGTGCCGCTCGTCATCGGAGGCGTCCCACTTGCCGAGCATGGTCCGCATCTCGTCCGTGGTCCACGGCCGCGGTGGAGTCTCCGGCGCCCCGACGAGCAAGGCCGCATCCTCGAGGTTGAAGCGTCCCGCCGTGACTTCTCTGCCGACGATGACCCCGGAGAGCTGCTTCCCGTCGCTCTCGAGCTGAACGAGGTCCTGGAGGTCGTCGAGGTTGCGCACGCCGCCGGCGGCGATGACCGGCTCGTCGACGATCGACAGGGCCCGGCACAATGCCTCCGTGTTCGGGGCCTCCTCCAGAGCGTCGCGGCCGACCTCTGTGATCGCGATCGCAGCGGCGCCTGCTGCAGTCATTTCGATCAGGACCTCCTCGAGGTACCGGCCGCTGTTCTGGGTCCAGCCTCTGGTCGCGACTTCCTCGTCGGGGTTGATGTCGATCGACACCACGATCCTTCCCGGGTGCCGTCGGCAGATCTCCCACACCATCACCTGGTCTTCGATGGCCGCGGTGCCCATCACAACCCGCCAGGCGCCGGCCTCGAGCAGCGAGTCGACTCCCCGCGGGGAGCGGACACCCCCTGCGACCTGCACGGGGACCGGCACGGCGCCGACCAGCTCACGGACCAGCGGGCGGTTGCGGTAGTCGCCGTAGGCCGCACCGTCGAGGTCGACGATGTGGAGACGATCGGCACCTTTGGCGACCCAGCCGTTGGCCCGTTCGATCGGATCGGCGTCGAGGGCGATCGCTTCGCTCAGGTCGCCGCGAGGCAGCCGAACGGCCTTGCCTTCGAGGATGTTGACGCGTGCGTAGAGATCCATGCGGCCAGCGTACGGGAATCCAACCGCCTCAGCACCGCCGCGCCGTCAGGCGGCCGGCTTGGGGAGCAACGTGAGGAGCACGATGCTGGGCTCGACGGCAACGAGGGAGTGCGGGGCATCGGGCTCCATCAGCAACCAGCAACCGGGCCGAGCGTCGTGCTCGGCTCCGTCGACGGTCACCGTCAACCGACCGTGTGTCACCTGAATGATGGCGGCGCGGGCGGTGCGGTGTTCGGTGAGTTCTTGGCCTTCGTCGAAGGCGAACACCACCAGCCGCACACCGTCGTCAGCGACCTTCTTGCTCAGCGTGCCGGCCTCGGGGATCTCGATTCCTGCAGTGACGTCGCTCACGAAGGTTGCTGCCATGGTCCTCCTTGCTTGGCGGCGCCAGCATACGAAGCGGGGGGTCGTGTCTGGAGCCGTACCATGCCGGGGTGACGGTCGCGCTCGTGGTGGTGACGTTCCTGGCCGTGGTCCTGCTGCTCGTCGGCGAGGCGCGCCTGGCGCCGTGGCGGCGCGCTGCCAAGGCAGCTGCGTCGACGGGGTTCCTCGCTGTGGCGGTATCAGTCGGTGCCGCAGACGGTGCGTACGGCCGCGCCGTGCTGGTCGCGCTGGTCCTCTCCTGGCTGGGAGACCTCTTCCTCACGTACACGTCACGGGCCGCGTTTCTGGCAGGCCTCGTGGCATTCCTGCTGGGACATGTTGCCTACATCGCGGCCTTCGTCATCCGCGGCATCTCGCCCGGTGCCGTTCTGGTGGCCTTCGGCGGCGTGCTCATCGTCGCCGCCGTGATCTGGCGATGGCTCCGCCCCCACCTCGAGTCTGCGATGCTCTGGCCTGTGGCCACCTATGTGGCCGTCATCTCCGCCATGGTGGCCGCGGCGATCGGGACGGCGGCATCTGATCCGGACCCTCGCATCGTCCTCGGCGCCGCCGCGTTCTTCGTCTCCGACATCGCGGTTGCGCGCAACCGGTTCGTGGCTCCCGGATTCGTCAATCGCGCCTGGGGATTGCCGCTGTACTACCTGGGTCAGGTGTTGCTGGCACTGTCCACGAGTGGACGAGCGTGATCAGGCCTTGACGCGACCGACCGCGTCCGCTTGACTCGCTCGCCAACAGAACGCGCTCATCCAGAGCGGCGGAGGGACAGGCCCGACGAAGCCGCGGCAACCGGATCCACGGTGCCAATGCCTGAACGATGAGCAGCCGATGCGGCCCTGCCGCTCGCGGCGCTCCCGGAGCGCGTACCAAGCGAGTGAAAGTGAGCTGCTCATGGGGGCACTGTCCCACCCTTCCCACCACACCCCGGCGACCGCCGGTGCGCCCTGGGTGGCATGCCGTGGACTCAGGTGCCTGCGGCATGGTCACCGCTTCGCTGGAGGGACGACGGCACTGAGGTCGGGGACGCTGCGGCGCCCTCGAGTCTCTGAGGAGGCCCCGTGGTCGAATTGATGATCATCATGGCCGGCAACGTGGTGTTGTGGTGCATCCTCGCGGCGGCAGCGCACGTGAGGGCGCGATGAGCGAGCACGCCTTCGGCTTCACGACGCGGGCCATTCACGCCGGTCAGCGCCCCGATCCGGAGACAGGCGCCAGGGCGATGCCCATCTATGCGACCACGTCGTTCGTGTTCGACGACGCCCAGCACGCCGCCGATCTCTTTGCCCTGCAGACGTATGGGAACATCTACACCCGGATCGGCAACCCGACGACGGCGGCGTTCGAGGAGCGCGTGGCCTCGCTGGAGGGCGGTCTCGGCGCCGTCGCCACCGCTTCGGGGCAGGCCGCGCAGCTGATCAGCATCCTGGCGTTGTGTCAGGCCGGCGACGGAATCGTCGCATCCCGGTCGCTGTACGGCGGAACCTTCACCCAGTTCGATGTGACGCTGCGCCGGCTGGGCATCGACGTCACCTTCGTTGATTTCGGTGATCACGATGCGATCAGAGGAGCGATTGCGGACACCACCAAGGCCGTGTACGGCGAGACCATTGGCAACCCTCTCGCCGACATCCTCGATCTGGCACCGATCGCCGACATCGCCCACGAACACGGTGTGCCCCTCATCGTCGACAACACGTTCGCCACGCCGTATCTGTGCCGGCCGATCGAGCACGGAGCCGATATCGTGGTGCACTCGGCCACGAAGTTCATCGGCGGTCACGGCGCGGTGATCGCCGGCGTGATCGTCGACTCTGGCCGCTTTCCCTTCGACAATGGCAACTTCCCGATGCTCGTCGAGCCGTCACCGGCCTATCACGACCTGAGGTTCTGGGAGAACTTCCGGGAGTACGCCTACCTGACCAGAGCCCGCGTGGAGGTGTTGCGCGACATCGGTGCGTCGCTGTCGCCCTTCAACGCCTTCTTGCTGCTGCTCGGGCTCGAGACGCTGCCGTTGCGCATGGCGAGGCACGCCGAAAACGCTCGTGCGGTCGCCGAGTTCCTGCGGGAGCATCCGGCGGTGTCGTGGGTCAGCTTCCCGGTGTTCGCCGACAACGAGTGGACGGCGCTCGCCGAGCGCTATCTGCCGGACGGTCCCGGGGCCGTCTTCACGTTCGGCCTCGGCGGTGGGTACGACGCAGGAGTGCGGTTCATCGAGAACGTCGAGCTGGCATCCCATCTGGCGAACGTCGGGGACGCCAAGACCCTGGTGATCCACCCGGCATCCACGACACATCAGCAGGTCCCTGTGGAAGATCGCGCCCGCGCCGGGGTTGGAGACGACATGATCAGGATCTCGGTCGGCATCGAAGATCTCGAAGACATCCTGTGGGATCTGAACAACGCTCTGGAGGCAACATGACCGCCGTCATCGAGGTCGATGCCAAGGAGCGGCTTCGCATCATCCAGGGGGCGAAGACCGTGGCACTCGTTGGGGTCTCTGCCAATCCGATTCGCTCCTCCAACTTCGTGGCGAGTTACCTGGTGCGCACGCCGTTCACGATCTATCCGGTGAACCCCATGTACGACGAGGTGCTCGGGCTCGAGTGTCTCCCCGCGCTGCATGATCTGCCGGAGCCTCCAGACATCGTCGACATCTTTCGCCGCGAGGATCAGATCCCCGGCGTCGTCGACGAAGCGATCGAGGTGGGCGCCAAGGCCGTGTGGTTCCAGCTCGGGCTACGCCACGATGACGCCGCTCGCACCGCACGAGAGGCGGGTCTGCAGGTCGTCCAGGACCGATGTCTCAAGATCGAACACGCCCGCTGGGCCGGCGGGCTCCACCTGGGAGGCTTCGACACCGGGATCATCTCGTCGAAGCGGCGCCGGCCGATCGTGATGGGTCGGCCCTAGCCTCGGGGACATGACTGCAGAACGACCGACCGCCGGAGTCGGGGCTGTGATTCGCGACGATCAGGGCCGCCTGCTCCTCGTCCGCAGAGGGCGCGGCATCTACGCAGGCTTTTGGGCGGTTCCCGGCGGACGCCAGCAGTTCGGGGAGACCATGCGACAGGCCGTCGCGCGCGAGGTGGCGGAAGAGACCGGTCTGCAGGTGCTGGTGGGTGACGTGGTGTGGGCGGGCGACATCATCGATCCGGACGATCCGGTCGCCTGGCACTACGCGATCGTCGACTTCGTCGCGACCGTCGTCGGCGGTGAGCTCCTGGCAGGAGACGACGCAGCGGAGGCCCGTTTCGTCGCGCTGGATGACCTCGGGGACTATCGCCTGACGCCGACCATGCACGAGCTGATCGCCCTGCTCAGGTAGCGATGCCCCCGAACGGGGTCGGTTCCTGGCCGGTTGCCGCGCCGCAGAACTGGCAGGCCGCCAGCCCCCGAGGAACGAGCGCTTCGCAGCTGGGGCACTTCACGGCCGTCTTGATCGGTGCATCCAGGACCCGCTCCTCGAGCTCTGCAACCTTGTCTTCGAGGTCTGCGGCTGAGTATCCGGACTCCTCGAGCAGCGTCCACATTGCCTCGACGACCACGGCAAGGCGGTCGATCCGCTCATCGAGGTCCGCGATCTTGCCGGAAGGAGGGGCGGCCTTCATGGTGTGGGCGGATGCCGCCAGGCGCCCGGCGCGGGCGGCGCTGCGTGATCCAACGAGATACCCGGCGAGGAAGTTCATCCGTCGTCCCTTCACTCGACTCTTGTGCTGTATCGACCGCTCGCGGCCGTGAGTGGAGGTGTGAGATCAGCAGACGGGTCGGACGGTGGGATATGGGTTGACCAGGCCGCCACCGATGGGACCCATGCCCAGGTGGAGGTGGGGTGAACCTCGGGCGTTGCCGGTGTCCCCCATGTAGCCGATCGTCTCGCCCCGGCTCACCCGGTCGCCGGTCGACAGCCCTGCCGCCCAGGAGTCGAGGTGGGCGTAGTAGTAGAAGACACCGTTGTCGCCGTAGACGTAGACCTGGCGGCCGCCGAGGCTGTGGCTGCTGACCCGGACGGTTCCCGAGTACATGGCGACCAGGGGAGCTCCCCTGCCCTTGAACATGTCCGTTCCCTTGTGGCGTCTCCCTCCGGAACGCGGGTAGCCCCAGGAGTCGATGAACGAGGCGCCACCGGCGACTGGGCACACCACGCCGCTGGTGACGCTCGACGGCAGGCCCTTGGCTCCGCCGCTTGCCGCGGCGGCACGACGCGCCGCCTCGCGGGCGAGCGCTTCGCGGTACTTGCGGACGGCAGACCGGTACTTGGAGTCGGCGCTGTTGAACAGCTCTGCTGCCTTCACCTGCAGCTCATCGAGCTTCATCACGGCCTCCGTTTGCTGCTCCTGGAGCCCGCGAACCTCGTCTTCCTTGGCGTCGAGCTCGACCTGCAGGCGGTCCATTTCGCGGCTCACCGCAGACAGGCGATCGAGGGCGACGAGGTCGTACGACGTTGCTCGGTCGATCAGTACCTGACTCGTGAGGAGATCCTGAATCGAGCCTGCGGCGAAGGCGGCGGTGATCATGTTGCGCCCGCCGCTGGTGTAGGCCTCGACGACCAGATCCCGTGCCTCGGACTCGAGCCCGCCGACCTCACCGTTGTATTCAGTGATCCGGGTGCCGAGCAGGTCGATGCGCCAGTTCAGGTTGTACAGCCTGCCGTTGATCGTCTCGAGCTCCTCCAGTCCTGCTTCGAGCTCCTCGTTGGCGGCCACCAGCTCGTCGTACGCGGCATCCCTGGTGTCCTCGGCATCCTCCACAGCACCCTTGGTCTGTGCGGACGCGGGAAGTGGCGCCAGCGACAGCAGGCTGAGGAAGACGAAGAGAGAGAGCGGCCGAACCCAACGCAGCACGGTCATACGTGCGGCCAGGCTAATCCAGGGACGCAGATAGCAGCCAGCCGGTCGGTAGCGTTGCGGGGTGGTCGACGAGCAGTTCATCACCACGCATACGGCCGAAGTCCCGCTGGCCGACGGGGGACGCATCGTCGTCCGTCCGATCGTCCCCGAAGACAAATCGGCCCTTGCTGCCGGCTTCGATCGGCTGTCAGACGAATCGCGGCGGTTCCGGTTCTTCCGCTCCAGGGATTCCCTCACGGGAGGCGAGCTGGCCTACCTCACGGAGATCGATTATGTCGATCACTTCGCCTGGGTCGCCCTCGCCGCGGACGAGGAGGCGGTCGGCCTCGGCGTCGCCAGATATGTACGCGTTGCCGATGATCCGACGGTGGCAGAGCCCGCAGTGACCGTGGTCGACGAGCACCAGCGGCGAGGAATCGGCGGAATCCTCGTGGGCCTCTTGTCGGAATCGGCAGCCCAGAACGGAATCAACCGGTTCCGAGCCGAGGTGCTGGGCGACAACGCTGAGGTGAGGGGTGGGATCGAGGGCATCGGCAGGGTCACCGAGGTTCATTCGGGGGTGCTCTCCATCGAGATCGAGGTCCCCCTGTCCTCGGACGCGTTCCGCGACTCCTCCACCTACGGCCTGTTGCGCAGTGTCGCCAGGGGCGACGTGGTGCCGAGGCCCCTCGATCACGACGGTACATTGTCAGAACCGGATGACGGGGAGGGGCCCTTGACCGCAATCGAGGACGAGGTTGACGAGGCTGCGGCGCATCGCCATTTCGCGGCTGCGGCCTTCAACGGAACGTGGGATCTGATCGACAAGACGGATCGCTCGGATGCAGAGACGGATGAGATGATCCATCAAGCCCACGCTGCACGATGGCACTGGGGGCGCCGGGACGATGTTTCCCCGGTGAACCTGGCGATCTCGGCGTGGCAGCTCTCCCGGGTGTATGCCGTTGCCGGCAATGCCGACGAAGCCCGCCGGTATGCCACCGAATCGCTCCACCTGGTCGACGAGAACGACCTCCCGCCGTTCCATCGAGGCTATGCCCACGAAGCCCTGGCGCGAGCTGCGGCCGTCGTCGGAGACGAAGATCGACGAGACCACCATGTCGCAGCAGCCAGAGATGCCGCGGCGGCGATCGATGACGAAGAGCATCGTGACCTGTTGCTCGCGGACGTGAGCGCGCTGACCGCCGAGTGACCGTCAGCTGACGACGAAGGCGATCTTCACTGTTGCCCGGTACGACGAGATCGACCCGTCGCGCACACCGCCACTGAGACTCTGCACCTCGACCCCGGTGATCCCGCTGACGCTCTCGGCAGCCTTGGCCACGGCCCGGTCGATGGCATCGCCGAAGCCGTCCGTCGAAACCCCGATGACCTCGATGACCTTGATCGTGCCGCTCTCGATGTGATCGCCCATGTGCACCTCCGGCTCGCGATGCTACCGACCCTGGCGGTACCCTCTCCGTTCGTGAGCGGCGATGTGTCCTTCGCGCCCAGGCGGCGGCATGTGCGACATGGGTGGGGCGGGTTCGCTGGCCTGGTCTATCCCACGACGCTGGTTGCGCTCGGTCTGTCCGTCGGCTTCCGCCAGGACAGCGGGGCTGCGGATCTCGCCGCCAGCTTCCTCGGGGCAATCCTGTTCCTCATCGCAGCACCGACCGCGTGGATCTTTGCGTTTCCGTTCATCGAGGTGACTCGGTTCACCGTGATCGTGGTCGGGGTGCTCACCAGCTTTCCTCTGTGGTACCTGGTGGGCAGAGCCCTGGCCAATGGGTCGAGCACCTGGGCGTCGTGGGTACTCCGCTACGCCGGGGTCTCGTTCACCTGGACGATCTCCACACTGCTGGCGATCGCCCTGCTCGCGCTCGGCGGCTGACGCCTGCGGGGCGCGGGAGGCCGCCGTAGGCTGGGTTCCATGGAACTCAATGAAGCGCTGTACACCACGCGCGCCATGCGCCGCGTGAAGCCTGACCCGGTCCCGGACGATGTCGTGGCGGCGATCATGGACGCGGCGATTCGAAGCCCGTCCGGCGGCAACAACCAGAATTGGCGGTTTCTCACCGTGAGCGATCGCACCACGATGGCGGCGCTCGGCGACCTCTACCTGCAGTCGTGGGACGAGCTCAACCGGACGATCTACAAGGGCAAGAGGGAGCAGGCCGAACAGGCCGGCGACGAGGGGACGATGCGGATCATGCGGTCGTCCCAATGGTTGGCGGACAACTTCGCTGCTGTGCCGCTCGTCGTTGTGGCGTACCACCGCAACGACCCGTCTGGTGCGTCGATCTACCCGGCGGTGTGGAGCATGATGCTGGCGGCCCGCGGCCACGGGATCGGTGCAACGTTGACGACGGTGCTCGGGCTGTTCCGTCACACCGAGGTCGCTTCGTTGCTCGGCGTGCCGCTGGAGAAGGGCTGGACCAACGCCGCGGCCGTGACCATGGGGTATCCGGTCGGCAGGTGGGGTGTGGCAGGGAGGGCTCCCGCTCAGCGGGTCGTCTACGACGGTCGCTGGGGGGAGGCGCCGGCATGGGCCGTCGACCAGCCCCTCTGGCCGGCGTGAGGCGGCGTCAGAAGAGCCGGGGGCGGAACAGGTCGTCGTGGGTGCGGATGGCGTACCGATCCGTCATGCCTGCGACGTAGTCGATGACCTGAGTCGTCGGTGCTGAGTCGGCGTGGCGGTAGCTCGCTGGCAGCTCTGGTAGGTGACTCAGGTAGTAGCTCACCAGGTCTCGCACGATCTCTTGTGCCCGCCGACGCTGGGCGTCGAGGGCGGGGCGCAGGTAGACCCGCTCGAACATGAAGGTTCGCAGTTCCAGCATCACGTCGAGCATCCCAGGGTCCATGGCGATCTGCCCGCGGTCCATCGACTCGGCGACAACGCCGTCGATCATCGTGGCGATCCACTCCCGCCCGGGTTCGCCGAAGGCGGCGATCGCTCCAGCCGGGAAGTCCGAGACGTCGAGAACGCCCGCCCGAATGGCATCGAGGGCATCGTGGGCCAGATAGGCGATCCGGTCGGCGAAGCGAACGATGTTCCCCTCAGGCGTAGACGGCGGATTCTCGACCTTCCACGGATGCGCCCTGATCCCGTCGAGCACTTCCCACGTGAGGTTGAGCGGCTCCAGCACCTCGAAGATGCGAGCGCTCTGATCCGAGTGGCGCCACTCGCCGTCGACGAACTCCGAGAGGGCTTCTTCTCCGGTGTGTCCGAAGGGGGAATGCCCGACGTCATGACCGAGACAGACGGCCCTGGCGAGGGGCACGTTGAGGGACAGATAGGACGCGATCGCGGCCCCGATCTGCGTCACCTGGAGGGTGTGCGTCAGCCGGGTGACGAAGTGGTCCCCCTCGGGGTTCATGAACACCTGCGTCTTGTGCTTCAGCCTGCGGAAGGCCTTCGAGTGCATGATCCGGTCGTGGTCACGCTCGAATGCAGTTCGCCACGGATCCGGGGCTTCTCGCACGGCTCGCCCCCTGGAGTCTGCCGCTCGCGTAGCGGCTGGAGCCAGGAGGTCATGTTCGATGCGTTCCGCATCGTCCCTGGTGCGGAGCCGGAACTCACTCATCTCTCACCTCAGACCAGGCGCTCTCGCAGGCGTGCCGAGATGTAGTCCATCGATGCCACGACGATGGCGATGGCGAGCATCTGGGCAGCTGCCGCCCGGTACTGCAGGAGGTTGATGTTCTGCTGGAGCAGGAACCCGATGCCGCCGCCGCCGGCGAACCCGATGATCGTCGACATGCGCACATTGATGTCCCAGCGGTACATGGTGAACGAGATGTATGGCGGCACGATCTGGGGCACGACGGCGTAGACGATGGTCTGCACCCTGGTCGCTCCTGTGGCGCGAATCGCCTCCAGGGGACCGAGGGAGATGCTCTCCACCTGTTCGGAGTACAGCTTGGCCAATGCAGCAGTGGTGTGCAGTGCCAGGGCCAGTGCTCCTGCAAACGGACCGATACCGACCCAGACGACGAACACGATCACCATCACCAGCGGTTCGATCGACCGCAGGATGTTGAACGTCGTCCGCGACGTGTAGTAGACGATCAGACCGATGTTCACCGACTCCTTGGCGAAGGCGCGCACCGCCAGGATCACACCGGCGGTGCCTCCGATGAGCGCCGGGGCGAGCAGTGTCAGCACCTGATTGTCGAACTGGAAGAACCAATCGACCACCGCCATGATCCCGACCGCCAGCACCGCCCCTGCCAGCGCCGAGACTGGGAAGGTGAGCGCACGGATCGCAGCTCGGCCGAGCCTGCCGTCGAGGAAGTAGCCGAGCCTGCCGGCAAGGTTGGCCAGGATGCCGAGGCCGAGCATGGCAGCGAGCAGCGGGATGATCACGGTCTGGATCTGGCCGAGCGAGAAGACGAAGTCGCCGAGGAACCCGAGCGGTCCCAGCTTCGGCGCCAGCCAGTCTCCGAACCACATCAACAGCAGCGCAACGACGTAGAGGAAGATCACGCCGAGCAGCCCCAACGCGACGAGGACGACATACCGGAGGAACGTGTAGGCGGTCGTGCGCTCCTTGGGCTCTGCGGGGAAGGCCCACCGCACGATCCACCACATGACGGCTGGCAGCACAACGGCGAGGATCGCCAGGACCACCGTGTTGCTGTCCAGTCGCTCGATGAGCAGATAGCGAGCCGATCGTGCGGCGTTGATGCCCGCATAGGCGCCGATGGGAATCGACAGGATGACCAGAGAGAGGTTGATGACGGGAACCATCACGTCGCGCATCAGGTTGCGAGCACTCGTGAAGCTCAGGGGAACGGCGAGGATCAGGCCGACGGTGGTAGCCAGCAGCGCCAGCATCACCGTCTCCACGATCTTGTCGAACGTCAGGATGGCGTTCTCCGACAGGCGGGGAGACAGCTCGACCACGTCCGTGACCACCACCGTGCGGTATTGCGTGCCGTCCTCGCCGTCGAAGAACGTGATCGAGTGCCGCACCAGGCTCTCCCCATCCGGCCCGGCCAGCTCGAAGACGTTGTCCTCATCGAAGTTGAGCGAGTTGAAGAAGAGACCCGCCCGTCGCAGGCCTGGATCGGGAAGCTGTCCGTCGTTGGCGGTCCCGAAGCTCGCGGCCGCCTCCACCCAGGTGAATTGCTCTACCTCGGACGCCTGTCCCGTCAGCTGCACGGAGGTGCCTGAGCCGACGGTGGTCGGATCGATGCCGATATCGGTAGACACCAGTCCCTTGGCGTTGCCCGTGGTCGCCTCGAACGACCCGCCCCACGAGACGAATTCGAGGACGTTGCCGTTCTCGTCGTTCAGCGTGACCCCCCCGGGGCTGCGCACCGTGACGTCGGGAAGCGGAATGCCGACGTAGCCGATCGGGCCGTTCTCCGACGTGATCGACCGCGGATCCTGCACACCGTTCTCGTTCGTGTCCGACCACACCTCCACCCGGTTGGCCCAGCTGCCAACATTGCGCGACGTGATCGCCAGGATCGGCTGCGGCTTCTCCGACTCCCGCTCCGGCGTTTCTATCTGCCACACGAAGCTCCCATTGACGTCCGTCTCGGTTCGCCCCAGCGGCAATGTGATCACGAACTCGGACTCGGGGATGAACTGCAGCGTGACCTGCTTCTCCGGCTCGAAGCTGGACCCGGTGATCGTCATCGGCTCGCCCGGCGAGGCACACGCAGGGGTCACCGTGATCGCCGGCGTGCCGTCACCACTCGTGCCATCGACGTCGCTGCCGGGCTGACAGGGGATCAGGACGTCTGCCGACACGACGACCTCTGCTTGGTCGTACGTGATCAGGTCGGGACGCACCAGCGCCCGCAGGATGCGGAACAGCTGCTCTTGCCTGGTCTCGTCCTGGATCTCGTCGAGGGAGACGTCGGTCTTCTGGAAGGCGAAGGCGTAGATGACGAAGGCGATGAGCAGGCCGATGACGATGTAGAGCACGCGCCGGAACCGGCGGCGGCCGTCTGGCTTGTCGCCGGGTTCCGGTTCCTCGGGCGGCAGGCGTTCCTCAGCCAACGCGCTCCGCTTCCTTTCCGTAGATGTCCCGGAACTTGGCGTCGTCGATCTCGGCAGGCGTTCCCTCGAACATCAGGGAGCCGTCCTTGAGGGCGATGACCCGATCGGCGTAGCGGTGCACGAGATCGAGGAAGTGCAGCGAACACAGCACCGTGACACCCTCGCTCTGATTGATCTGCTCGAGGTACTGCATGATCGAATGCGCCAGCACCGGGTCCAGGCTGGCCACCGGCTCGTCGGCGAGGATCATCTGCGGGTCCTGCATCATGGCCCTGGCGATACCGACCCGTTGCTGCTGTCCCCCGGAGAGCTCATCGGCGCGAGAGTTCGCCTTGTCCTCGAGCCCGACCCTGGTGAGCTCGGCCCGTGCCTTGGCCATGTCCTCGGCGGAGAAG
>Ga0255047_10000038_pt1 | contig 81389 bp, 85 predicted proteins | sample JV7_2_1_MG_FD_183640 | JGI IMG/M metagenome (GOLD analysis project Ga0255047, IMG submission 183640) | Seawater microbial communities from Jervis Inlet, British Columbia, Canada - JV7_2_1 | ecosystem: Environmental > Aquatic > Marine > Inlet | place: Canada: British Columbia | collected 2016-10-06
CTATCCGGGTTTCGGGTGATATGCCAGCCGTGTTCGTGGACAAACCGGTGATGAAACCCGCAGAGGAGGGTCAGATTGTCCAGATCGGTGGGTCCGCCTTGCGACCAGTGGACAATGTGATGAACTTGAAGCCAGTTGTCGTTCTTACGCCCGTGGAACCGACAGGTCCCACCGTCACGATGATGAACCAACCGTCGTAACCATCCGGGAACAGTTCGTGAGTTTCTTCCCACACCGATCACCTGGGATCCGTCGGTGATCACAGTCTCAACAACACAATCACAAGACAGTCTCCGTGCTGTGTCGTTGGGGACCAAAGCACCAGACCCCAGTTCGGTGACACCAGAATCAGTAGTGATCAACGCTTCCAGGTCGGCGTGAACGGTTATCTGAGGCGGAGAAACGCTGGTTTGGTCTCCGGTGGTGGCACACACTTCCACCAGTCCGTCCGCCATCCGTTGCGAATAGGCGTCAAACAGTCCGGTTTCAGGATTGACAGGAATCTTGTCGGCCCGGTCACGGATAGCGGTTTCTACGATTTCGAGTTCGAGATGAGGTAGATGAGCAGTCAGTTTTCCAGATGCACCGTCGAGAGTCCTCTGGATCCATAGGGCACGCACCCGGTGAGCCTCCTGCTCGTCCCCTGCAGACGGCGGGTTCGCCCGACGGGCCTTCCGATCCAACAGAGCATTCGACAAGCCCAATGCTTCTTCGATCAGCCCAGCTTCGGTGTCAGGCGTGGCCATCCGAGAAATCGCGTCAACCTGGTCCAAAGAAAGGTCACCGGAAGCGAAACGGGCAGACAGAACCGGCAGATCTTCGAGTCTTCGGGCAACAGAAACCAGTTGACGAGCCGCTACTGGACGCAGCCGAAGTCTGGCTGCCACCCAGTCAGACAAGGACCGGGCACCATCGCTCATCCACGACTGACGGGCGTCGACCTCGACTATCAGCTCACAAACATGAGCCAACCCAGCCGACGACAACCCATGAAAATGAGCAAACGCCTCATCGATCTGGTCGTTCGAAGACTCTCCCCAACTCATAGTCTCCGCTCAACAGGAGGGGTGTGACAGATTTGACCGAAGACAGACCCAAATAGAAGAAACCCGAAGAAAACCTACGACCGCGGAGGCCGTAGATCGGGCCAGCTGATGACCTCTTCCATCTGCGCCGCCAGCGAGATCAGCAGATCCTCACGGTTGGGTGGCACGATCAGCATTACCGAGAGCGGAAGCCCGTCCTTGGAGAGTCCCATCGGCACCGAGGCCGCCGGTTGACCGGTGTAGTTCCAAGTCGCCGTGAACGGATAGGTGCGACTCATCCCCAGAAACGTTGAGAAGGCTCCCTTGCCGTCCCACTTCCCGATGGGAACCGCCAATTCGCCAACGACTGGTGTCACCAGCACGTCGACTTCATCGAAGATCCGGCTGATCCTCTCCTCGTGCTTCTCGGAGGTCTCGATGGCCGATCTGACCACCGACTTCGGAAGCGCCCGTCCCATACGGGCAAAGCCGCGTGTCCGCTTCTCGAGCCGATCCGGGTGCGGGACCGTGGCGTAGTGCTCGGCAATCCCGCTCAGATAGAGGGTCACCACTTTGTTCGCCACCATGCCGTAGTCGGGATCTGTCTCGATCACTTTGTGGCCCAGAGCGCGCAGAGTCTCCGCTGCCGAGACAACGGCACCCTTGACCTCGTCGGTGACGATGGGTGAAACCGGGGCTCGTGCCGTGCTCGTCGACACGGCGATTCGTAACTCGCCACGGCGAGTCATCGCTGCTTCGACATACGACCCTTCGGGCGGAACCGGGCTGTGAGCGTCACCCAACTGCGGGCCATTCGTCACATCCAGCCAAAGGGCGGTGTCCTCAACTCGCCGGGTTAGACAACCCTGCACCGACATACCGTGCCAGTGCGAGGCCTCGGGCGTGAGACTGATCCGCCCTCGCTGAGGTTTCAATCCGAAGAGTCCGGTGTTCGCCGCCGGGATGCGGATCGATCCAGCGCCGTCGGATGCAGTGGCGGCCCCCACCAGACCAGAGGCCACCGCCGCGGCCGATCCACCGCTCGAACCGCCCGGTGTCCTCGAGGGATCCCACGGATTCCTGGTGACGCCATGATGCTCGGTCTCGGTGAACCCAAAGATGGCCAACTCAGGCAAATGGGTCTTTCCTATAACGATCGCCCCGGCCTCCAAGAGCCGACGCACATGCTCGGCATCCGTCTCGGCCGGGTCCTCGTATCCGCGTGTCCCGTGTGTCGCCACCTCTCCGGCGAGGTCCAACTCGTCCTTCACGGCCACAGGAACACCGAGAAGTGGTGCCCACTCGCCTGCCGCCAAACGCCCGTCGGCAAGAGTCGCGGCTTCCCGCGCCCCATCGGCGAAGACCTTGCTCAAGGCGTTCAGGTCGGGGTCGATTCGCTGGATTCGCTCTAGATACAGGTTGACAAGCTCGCGTGAGGAAACCTCACGCCTTGCGAGCAGTCGTGCTTGCTCGGCAATCCCGGCGAACGCTAGGTCTACGGCGTCCATTCAGGTTGGGTACACGTTGTCTTCGTAGTCTTCCTGAGCGATCTCGGTGATTCGCTCGCGTGTGATGTCGTACTTCTCGTACTCGCCGTGGTCGAACATGACCTCGCCGATCTTCGGGTAGATCGATCGGTCGATCTGAGCGTCGGCCGTCTTGATCCGGTAATCGGTCATTGCTCTGCTTTCTCCTCGATAACCCGAACGATCAGTGGCCTTTGGCAACCTCGGCGACTTGTGCGCGACGTTCCGCGGCCCGATTGGCGTCACCCTGAATCTCGATAAGTTGTTGACGTTCTGCGGCAGCGATCTCCTCGGCGTTGGCGTCGGCGTGGGCGAGTCGGGCTTCCACGCCCTCGTCCACCAGTTTCTGGGCCTCGTCGAGAAGTGCGTCGACCATCTCAGCCTCGGGCACAACCCGGACCACGTGGCCTTTGATGAAGAGATGGCCTCTCCCCCGCCCGGCCGCAATGCCGATATCGGCTTCCCGCGCCTCACCGGGGCCGTTGACAACACAACCCATTACAGCAACCTGGATCGGCAGATTGGCTTCTTCCAGAGCCTTCTGCGCGGCCGTGGCCACCTCGATGACATCGACCTCTGCTCGACCGCAGGACGGACATGCAATCAGGTCCAAGCCCTTCCGCTCCCGCAACCCGAGGAACTCGAGCAGTTGGCGCCCGGCTTTGGCCTCTTCGACCGGATCCGCGGTGAGTGAGAACCGAATCGTGTCTCCGATTCCCTCGTTCAAGAGCGTACCAATTCCGGCGACCCCTTTGATGAGGCCTGCCGGTGGCGGACCGGCCTCCGTCACGCCGAGATGAAGCGGGTAATCGATTGCGTCGGCGAGCAAACGATACGACCCGACCATCGAGGGAACGTTGGAATGCTTGACGGAGATCTTGATGTCGTTGAAATCGACCTCCTCGAGGTATCGGATTTCCTTTTGAGCCGACTCCACAAGAGCCTCCGGAACAGCCGAGCCATACTTCTCCAACAGATCCTTGTCGAGAGATCCAGCATTGACACCTACCCGGATGGGTAACCCACGGTCCTTGGCTTCCCGTGCCACGATCTTGATCTGATCCTCTTTGCGTATGTTCCCAGGGTTGAGACGGAGGCCATGGACGCCTGCCTCGATAGCGGCGAGGGCCAACCGATACTGATAGTGGATGTCGGCGATGATCGGGACCGGACTTCGGGGCATGATCTCGGCGAGACCCTGGGCCGCCTCGACGTCGTTGCACGTGATGCGAACGATGTCGGCACCGGCCCCAGCGAGGGCATAGACCTGGGCGAGGGTTCCGTCGACATCGGCCGTCTTGGTGGTGGTCATCGACTGGACGGTTATCGGTGCTCCCCCACCGACGGCTACGTCACCAACGTGAAGCTGTCGCGTCTGGCGTCGTTCGAAGGTCACCCTCCAACGGTAGACAGTCCAGGGTTTCTTGCGGAACAGATAAACGGCTACTTGGTGGCGTTGTACTCGGCCTTGGCAGCGGCCCGGTCGGTTTTCGCCGTACTCACCGAAGTCTTGTAGTCGGTGTTGGCCAGCTTCTTAGTAGTGTTGAAGTCGGCCTTGGCCTGCTTGTTGGCTGCCTTCTTATCAGCCTTGTTGGGCAGTGACTTGTTGGCCGCGATCTCAGCCTGGTAGGTGGCCTTGGCGTCAGCCACGGTGTTTGCCTTGGTCGCCTTGGCGTCAACGATTGTTGCCTTGTAGTCGGCCTTCGCCTTATCCCACTTCTCTTTCGGAGTGAGCTCGTCTTCGGCGGTCAAACCGGCAATCGACGTCGAAACCGCCTCGAAACTGTCGGATGTGGCCTGTCCCACCATCTTCAGAGCGCCGATGCCGGCCACACCGATCAACATGACAATCAGGGCGTACCCGATAAGGGCTTCTCCTCGATCGTATGTGCCTTGGGCTCTCATACCCAATAGCTTCGGCAAAGAGAAGGTCTACGTAGATAGGTCGAGCGCTCCAGAGCGATCGTCCTAGGCCGGTAGACCCACTACCCCCGTACCTACAGGCTGATCGGGTTGGTCACATCGAGGATGATGGCCACGAATCCCAGAAACAAGAAGAGTCCGATGACCGCCGCTGCAACCGGTGCGAGCTTGCGAATGTTCGCTGCTCTGCCGGTCAGCTTCTCGTAGAGAGCTACCGCGAAGTGGCCTCCGTCGAGCGGAAATATGGGCAGAAGATTGATGGTGCCAAGGATCACGTTGACATAGGCAAGAATCCCGAGAAAGGCCGCTGCGTTCTCTGCCTGGCTCCCTATGGACACGATCCCGATCGGGCTCACCGGTCGGATTTCGTTTGGCACGTCGGTATCACCCACGAAGACCCCAAAATACTGGGCCAGCGAAGACGGACGCATCATCTGGGACAGCGCACTGAACGTATCTGTTATGGCACCCCAAACCAGTCGCCCCGCCAGTCCTATCGACTCGATCGGGCCAACATCGATCTGCTCCCGTGTCGGGGCAACCCCGAGAAAACCGACACCCTCCTCGCCCTCGTCCAGATCAGCCTGGAGACTGATCAACTCGCCACCACGATCAACGGTGACCGTCGTCGGGCCTGGCCCCTCGGACTCGAGGGCCATCTCGAGCTCCTCCCACTCCGTGACCTCGTTGGGACCGATCGCGACGATGACGTCACCCTCGACCATCCCCGCCTCAGCCGCGGGAGATTCTTCGACCACGAGTCCTACCTCGAGTGTCGGCCCTCCCGGCACTCCTATCGCCAGAATGATCCCGTAGAACATGATGAAGCCAATCAGAAAGTTCATCCCCACGCCGGCAAGGACGACAACAGTCTTCTCCCAGAACTTCTTCTCCCGGTAGGTGCGCCCCATGTCGGCGGGGTCCACCTCTTCGAGCGGGTTCATCCCGACGATTCGCACGTAGCCACCGAGCGGAATCCACTTGAAGCCGTACTCGGTCTCTCCTCTTTGGACCGACCAGATCTTGGGTCCGAACCCGAAGAAGAACTGAGTCGCCTTCATTCCAACCGCCTTGGCCGCGAGGAAGTGGCCCGCCTCATGGGCAGTGACAAAGAAGACGATGGCTACGGCTGCGGCAATGCCCCCGATCATGAGGTCACGGTACCCCCACGCCCCACCTACTCAGCGTCCACCTGCGATGACCGAGGCGGCCATCGCTCTCGCCTCGGCGTCGACTGCGAGCACATCGTCGACACTTCCAAGTTCTCGCCACTCGACCCGGTCGAGAGTCTGGCCAACGACATCGGCGATCTGGAGAAAGCCAAGTCGACGCTGAAGAAACGCATCAACGGCCACCTCGTCGGCGGCGTTGAGGACGGCGGGCGCGGAGCCTCCCTTTCGGCCGGCAGCGTATGCCAGATCGAGCGCAGGAAAGGTCTCTAGGTCAACATCCTCAAACGTCAGTTCCAGTCCCGCGAGCGAAAAGGGATCGGCGGGTGAGCTCGATCGCTTAGGAGAAGTGAGGGCGTATTGAATGGGGATACGCATGTCAGGTTGGCCGAAGTGTCCCTTCCAGGAGCCATCCACGAACTCCACCGCCGAGTGAAGAATCGATTGGGGGTGGATCACAACGTCTATCCGATCGTAAGGAACACCAAACAGATAATGCGCTTCGATGACCTCGAGACCCTTGTTGAAAAGCGTGGCCGAGTCGATCGTCACCCGTCGGCCCATGTTCCAGGTCGGATGTTTCAGGGCTTCTTCTGGTGTGACCTCCTGGAGCGACTCCCGAGTGGCGCCTCGAAACGGGCCTCCGGAAGCAGTGAGCACCAGCTTGGCAACAGCCTCCGGCGGCTCACTTTGAAGACATTGGAAAAGAGCGGAGTGCTCGCTGTCCACCGGGATCATCTCACCACCGTGTGCAAGTGCCTTCTCAACGACCGGGCCGCCAGCCACCAGGCTCTCCTTGTTTGCCAACGCAAGACGGTTCCCCGCCTCGAGAGTGGCCAAGGTCGCCCGGAGTCCGGCAGCTCCAACGATCCCGTTGACAACAACGGCTCCCGGTGTTGTCGCGGCATCCAGAACTGCGGGCGAGTCGAATTCGACCCCCCTGCCGACGGCGGACTCGAAATCTGCTCTCTCTTCTGATGAGCCCCCGACGACTATCACCCTCGCGCCCGGGCGGGAGATGGCTAGCTCAGCAAACGGCGGGGAAGGTCTCAGGGCGGCTACGGCAGCCACCTCCATACCGAGAGCATCCGCCACTTCGAGGGTCTGGGATCCAATTGAACCGGTCGCTCCGAGGACGACAACCGGGCGACTCACAGCAGTTCGAAGACTCTGAAGAGGAAGTAGATGGCAGGAACGGCAAACAGGAAGCCATCGATCCGGTCGAGCATCCCGCCGTGACCGGGGAGAACCGAGCCCATGTCCTTGATACCGATACTTCTTTTCACCATGGACTCGACAAGATCACCGATGGGAGCGAACAGGCCGACCACGGCAGCCGCACTCAATCCCTTTGCCAGACCAATTGACTCCCAAGGCGGGAAGGTGACCAAGATCGACGCCACCACCCCGACAACGATCAAACCCCCAAGAAAACCTTCGACTGTCTTGTTTGGCGAAACTTCGGGAGCCAGCTTTCGCCGGCCGAAGGCACGGCCGACAAAGAAGGCCCCAATGTCATTGAGAGCTATCAGAAGCACCACAAACAGGATGAGAGCAACGGGATTTGGCCCCTTTGCCAGCAGAATCGCAAACGAGAGGATCCCCACCCAGACGACACCGAGAGCCGTCACCGACACGCTCTCGAGTGGGTTCTTCCTCGAGGTCAGAGTGAAGAAGAGAACCGTGGCCAAGACAATAAAGCCGGCCCAGCCTCCGATCGCCGCGGCCCCCCAGTTGTGTGCCCCTACACCCATCAGGATCATGCCAGCGATGCCAAACAAGGCAATCGGGCGATAATCGTTTGTTCGGAGATTGGCGTACAACTCTCCGACGGCCACGATCATGATCAGGATCACAAAGGCGCTGAACCACCAGCCACCAAGTACCAGGCTTCCCAAGAACAGGCCGAAGATGGCGAGTCCAGACGCGATGCGCATCGTCAGGTCGGATGCCGCGGCCTGCTCAACAGCCTCATAGGACTCTTCGGAGTCGGTCACTTTTCCGGAAACATCCTCGAACCCGACCAGACCACTCTCGACTCCGGGCACGGTCGCAGCGACCGCCTGCATCTTCCAATCCTCTTCGGAGGCGCGAGTCACGTCCTCCGCGAGCTCCTTGTACTCCTCGGTGATAGCGTTGACGTAGTGGTCCGATGTGAAGTCGTCAATCCCGCTCGGGGTCTCGACCATCGCATCCCAATCGACTTCGCCCGAATCAGATTCGGGGGTCTCATCTGACGTCGTCTCGCCTGACTCATCGGGCTCCTCGGCGAACTCATCTGCAAGAGCGAAGACGTCCTGATCGGTTGAGTCATCTGGCTCGGAGTTATCGATCCCGGGAAGAGGGACTACTTCGGCAGCATCTTCGTCCTCCCAGGGGCGGATAAAATCCTGTCCGTCCTGGTCTGTGGAATCTTGATCGGCCAAATCAGACCTCGAGAAGCTCTTCTTCTTTGTTGGAAAGAAGGGATTCGATCTTTCCGACGTTCTGGTCGGTCAGATCCTGAAGCTCTTCCTCTCCACGTCGAATGTCGTCGTCGGAAATCTCCCCATGCAGGGCCTCCATGTCGGACTTCGAGTGACGGCGCACGTTGCGAATGGCGATGCGACCTTCCTCCGCCATGTGTCTGACGACCTTGATCAACTCCTGACGACGCTCTTCGGTGAGAGGTGGAAAGGCGATCCGGATGACGGTCCCGTCATTGGAAGGGTTGAGCCCGAGGTCGGCTTGCTGAAGTGACCTCTCAATGTCCCCGAGGGTCGAAGCGTCGAACGGCTGCACCATCAGCAGCCGTGGCTCGGGCACGGATATCGAAGCGAGCTGCTGGAGAGGTGTCGGAGTGCCGTAGTAGTCCACTGTTATCCGATGCAGCAGCTGAGGATTTGCCCGACCTGTTCTGACGGTCGAAAACTCGTTGCCCACGTGATCAGCCGCCATCTCCATCTTCTGCTTGGCTTCTTTCAGATGGTCGCTGATCATCTCGTTGACACTAGTCAGGAGACCACTGTCCCGATCTGATCGCCGTGAACAGCCCTGACGATGTTGCCCGGAGTGGTCATACCGAATACATGGATCGGCACGTTGTGCTCTTTGCACATCGTAACGGCGGTGGTGTCCATCACCCGGAGTTCGCGAGCAATGAACTCCATGTAGGAGAGCTCGCTGATTCTGCTGGCGTCCTCGTTGGTCGCCGGATCTGAGTCATAAATGCCATCGACCATCGAAGCCTTGAGCAGCGCGTCAGCACCAATCTCGATGGCGCGGAGAGCGGCGGTTGTGTCGGTGGTGAAGAATGGGTTCCCGGTGCCCGCGGCGAAGATCACGACCCGCCCTTTCTCGAGGTGCCGGATAGCCCTCAGCCTGATGTACGGCTCGGCCAGCTCCTGCATTGTGATAGCACTCTGCACCCGGGTGATGACACCTTGGTTCTCCAGCGCATCCCTCAAGGCGAGAGCATTGATCACCGTGGCGAGCATCCCCATGTAGTCGGCGGTGGCTGCATCCATCCCTTTGGCGGCTTGGGAAACGCCGCGGAAGATGTTCCCTCCCCCGACGACGATCGCAACTTCGACTCCGGTTGCCACCGCCTCCGAGATCTCGCCCGCCACCCTGTGAACGGTGAGCGGATCGATGCCATAGCCAACGGAAGGATCGGCGAAAGCCTCACCGGAGAGCTTGAGAAGCACTCGTCTATTTGGAGTATCAGACACCCTTAGCCTCCAACAGCCACACGAGCAACCTTACGCACCGAGATGTTCTCGCCCATCCTGGCGCCCACGGCACCCACCATGTCGCCAACTGTTCCCTCAAACCTCTCGCTGTTGACAAAGAGCTGGTCGTAGAGGACGTTCTCGGCGTACCACGACTCGATCTTGCCGTCGACGATCCTCTCGACGATATCCGCCGGCTTGCCCTCACTCTTTGCCTGACGGGCGATCAATTCACGTTCCTTGGCAAGTGCGTCCTGGTCGACATCATCTCGGGAAACCCACTGTGGGTTCGACCAACCAACATGCATGGCGATGTCGTCCGCCACCTGTTTGAACTCGTCACTCTTGGCGACGAAGTCTGTCTCGCAGACAAGCTCGATCAGCACCCCAAGCACGGGGCGATCAGTCTGAATGTGCACGTAGCTGCCAATTACACCCTCTCCGGCTTCACGGTCGGCGCGTTTAGCCATTTTGGCCTGGCCACGCTCGCGCAGCAGGTCGAAGGCCTGATCCAGGTCGCCCCCGGAATCTGTGAGGGCCTTCTTGGCATCCATCATCCCGACGCCTGCGTCGTGGCGAAGCTTCTGTATGTCTTTGGCTGTGACTTCTGTCATGTGGATCAGGACTCTTCCGTCTCGGACTCGGCTTTTGACGGCTTCTTCTTGGCCGCAATCTCCTTGCCTTCGATCACCGCATCGGCGATGGCACCGGCTATCAAGTCGGCGGCACGGATAGCGTCGTCGTTGCCCGGAATCAGGTAGTCGACCGCATCGGGATCCGAGTTCGAGTCGACAAGGGCGATGATGGGAATACCAAGCCGATCGGCTTCTTTGACCGCGGTGGCCTCGGTGTTCACGTCGATGACCAGCACGGCCTGCGGAAGTCGCGACATGCTGACCACACCGCCAAGGTTGAGCTCGAGCTTGGTGAGCTCGCGACGCAACTTGAGACGCTCCTTCTTGGGGAGAGCGTTCATGTCGCCGGACTCCTCCATGCGAGTCAACTCTCTCATGTAGAAGATGCGCTTCTGGATAGTCGTGAAGTTGGTGAGCATCCCGCCAAGCCATCGATAATTCACATAAGGCTGGCCGGATCGTGTGGCATGCTCGGCCACCGCTGTTTGAGCCTGCTTCTTGGTGCCCACGAAGAGCACCGAACCGCCTTCGACTGCAACGTCGCGGGAAAAGTCGACCGCTTCGGCTACCTGAGTGACCGTTTGGCGAAGATCGATGATGTGGATCCCATTGCGTTCCCCGTAGATATAGGGGCGCATCTTTGGGTTCCAACGTCTGGTTTGGTGGCCGAAATGGACGCCGGCCTCCAAGAGTTGCTTCATTGTGACTTCAGTCACAAGTAGCTCCTTTCTGGTTAGGTTCCTCCGCCCGCAGGGCCTGGCCCCATTTGTTTCCAAATGCCCTCTATCAAGGAATCTCGAAGACTCCATCGACCAGTGAGGGGTTGACGAGCGTGCGTTATGGGACGAATTGTAAGGAACACCCGTACTCTTGGGTAATCGACACCCCTGTCGCCACGACGACTCAACTCCGTGATCTCGCAGCGACTCATGGCGCATCTGCCTTCGGGGTTACCGTGGCCGAGCCATTCACCGATGCGCTGGCCACCTTGCGCGAGCACAAGACCTCGGGATTGTCCGGTTCGCTCAGGTTCACCTATGACGACCCCGATGTCGCGACCGACATCCGCCGGAGTTTCCCCTGGGCTCAAAGCCTGATAGTCGTCGGCGCCAACTATGTAGCCCGCGCATCCGGCCCCGCTTCAACAGGTGCCCTCGTCGCTCGTTTTGCCACAGACGACCACTACATGCATGTCCGATTGGTGATCGGTGAGATAGTCAATCACATCCGGGGCTTGGGCGGCAGGACGAAGCTGCTGATCGACGACAACCGTCTGGTTGACCGCACCGCTGCTGTACGAGCCGGGGTGGGTTGGATTGGGAAGAGCACAATGCTGCTGGCACCGGGCCACGGCCCCTGGATGCTGCTCGGAACCGTGGTCACCGACCTCGAGTTGGAACCAACCGGTCCGATGAATCGAGGGTGTGGCACGTGTGTTGCTTGCATCCCGGCATGTCCCACCGATGCCATCACCCCTGAAGGAATCGACGCACGACGCTGTCTCTCTGCTTGGTTGCAGACAGCGGGGTCACTCCCCCACTGGATCCGCCCCAAACTTGGCCGACGTATCTATGGCTGTGACGATTGCTTGACATCCTGCCCCCCCGGCGGGAAAGCGTTGGATAGCGCCGGGAACAAGACCATCGACCTGGCCTTTGTGGATCTGCTCGCGATGGAGGACGACCAACTGCTGGACCGGTTCTCGTGGTGGTATGTGCCACGTCGGGATCCACGATTCATCCGTCGAAACATCGTGGTGGCGGCAGGCAACTCGAGAGAGCCCGACGCTCTGGGGCCGATCGAGTCTCACCTCGATCACCGTTCCGGCTTGATTCGGGGTCACGCAGCATGGGCGCTGGCGCAACACAGCGGAGCCCAAGCCGAGCAAACGCTGAATGACCTTGGAGCAATGGAGACGGACCCCGAGGTCCTCGACGAAATCGAGATCGCCTTGCAGATGATCGAGGGTTAGCCCCGGGTTTCTGGACGAATCGGACCACGTTTCAACATGAACAGCGGGCGCCGGCGTCGCAACCAGTCGCCCGAGCCGTTTTGTGAAGATTCGCGCGGGCTATACCCGCGAACATCTTCACAAAAGGTTTGAGTTATCCCCAGGCAGGGTCGCCGAGCCGGTTGCGGAGAGACATCATCGTCTTGGCGTGTATCTGACAGACCCGGGATTCGGTTACCCCGAGCACGCCACCGATCTCAGCGAGAGTCATACCCTCGTAGTAGTAGAGAGTCACGACGAGCCGCTCCCGCTCCGGAAGCCTGTTTACTGCATCGGCCAGCCCTCTCCGCGTCTCCTCCGACTGGAATGCAACCTCGGGTGAGATACCAGCAGGGTCGGCGAGCATCTCGCCCATCGAGGTCTGGGAGTCACCGGAGACAAACTCGTCGAGCGCGGCGATGCCTGACCGGCCGATCTCGGCGAGAGCGTCGCGGAGCTCCTCCACATCCATCTCGACGTGAAGAGCAAGCTCCTGCTCGGTTGGAGTCCTCTTCAGCTTGTGCTCCAGCTCGACGACCGACGACTCGATGCGACGCGCCCGCGAGCGCACCGACCTTGGCACCCAGTCGAGAGCCCTCAACTCGTCGAGAATCGCTCCTTTGATCCGGTTGATCGCATAGGTCTCGAACTTGAAGCCACGCTCAGGCTCGAACTTGTCGATCGCATCGATGAGTCCAAAGAGTCCATAGCTGGCGAGGTCGTTCTGATCGACCGACCGTGGAAGACCTGCACCAACCCTTCCAGCCACATATTTCACCAGGGGCGAATAGTGGAGAATCAGTCGTTCACGGACATCAGCATCACCGGAAGCCTTGAAGACTTCCCACAGACCCTCGACCTGATTCTTCTCAGGCTCTCGGGTGGCTTCGGTCATAGGTTCCTCTCAGATGCTGACGCGTCACGGCAGTGTAGATCTGGGTGGTGGCCAAATCGGTGTGTCCCAACAGGTCCTGGACTGTGCGCAAGTCTGCCCCACCTTCGAGCAGATGCGTGGCAAAGCTGTGACGGAGTGCGTGAGGGAACGTGGCGAGCCGATCGGAGACGACCCGTCGTATCCCCCGCGAACCCAGGGTGCCCCCGCGGACCCCAATCCACAACGCTTCTCCCGCGCCGATTGAAACAAGCTTCGGCCGGCCCTCTCTCACGTAAAGATCGATAGATTCCTGGGCGGGTCGACCCACCGGAACACGACGTGTCTTGGCGCCTTTCCCGACAACGGTGACTGTGTCCGAGCCGACATCCGCCGTTGACATGGACGCCAACTCCGAGATTCGCAGACCGGTGGCATACAGAGTCTCGATCAGGGCCTTGTCGCGCAAACCCTTCGGATCGGAAGTATCAATCGCGTTGAGAGCGTGGCTCACAGTTCGTGCCGGAAGGGCATGGGGAAGCGGCCTGGCAACCTTGGGGCGGGCAACGCCGTCGAAGGGGTTGGTCTCCACCAGGCCACGTTTGGAGGCGTCGGCATAGAAGGCCCGAACCGCCGAGGCCTTCCTGGCTATCGAGCGACGGGAGTAGCCCCTGGTATCGAGAAACGCCAGATACCGGCGACAGTGACGTCGTTCGACGTCAGGGATGGCGTCTAGATGCGCACGGTTGCAGTAGTCGAAGAACTGATGTAGATCGCGTCGATAAGCGTCCACTGTGTGAGGGGAGAGACCCCGCTGGTCGACAAGGCGCCTCAGATAGGGGCCGACAGAGGACTCTGCCCAGGACGGCAATTCAGGAACGTGCACATGGAAAGGCTATTGCATCGCCTCCTCTGGCGGCGGTAGCACTCAGACGGGGAAGATCATCTCACCTTCACGGCGCACCTTTCCCTCGACTTGCAGCTTCCCCACACGCACAAGAGCCTCAGTCATCGTGACCGACCAGAACTCGGGCAGATCATCCAGGGAGATCCCACCCGTTGGCATGCTCGCTTCTTTCTCCTCGGCCACGTCACGCTCCGGTGGCCCCAGGATCAACGAGAGCTCCTCGATCAGGTCTGCGGCTCCGAGAACCGGGTACGCACCGTCGCGGATGAGGAGATTGCATCCCTCGGACGCCGGTCGATCCACGTCCCCGGGGACGACGAAGACCGGACGGCCTATCTCGGCAGCGAGTCGGGCCGTGATAAGCGCCCCACCGGTCCTGGCGGCCTCCACCACAACGACTGCGCTCGACATGGCAGCGATGATCCTGTTCCGGGCAGGAAACCTCCAACGATCAGGGGGCGTTCCCGGCGGATACTCGGAAACGACAGCTCCGCCCCCCGACACAATCCCATCGAAGATCGATTGATTCTCCTTGGGATAGCAGACATCTATCCCCGAACCGAGAACTGCCACCGCGTGACCGCCATCACGGAGACAGCCACGATGAGCAGCAGCATCGATACCTCTGGCAAGGCCGCTGACCGTGGTCCAGCCGGATCGAGCAATGGCAGCACCAAAGGCTTCTGCAAGATCAATGCCGTATCGGGTACACCGACGGGTGCCGACCACCGCCACACCAGGAATCTCGCGAAACTCCCCATCGACGAAGATCGACGGTGGGTCCTCGAGGTCACCAAGCCCGACCGGGTACTCCGGCGAAGGCCTGTCGATAAGTCGATGTCCCATCACCACTCCCCCCGGAGAGCCATGGCCTCAGCCATATGGTCTTCCTCGACCCTTGTCTCGAGAGCGAGGTCGGCGATCGTACGAGCCACGCTCGTCACCCGATCCGCCCCACGTGCGGTCACCACGGCTGAATCCAGGGCGTCGAGAACCATCTGCCGGGCTCGTGGCTCAGTCTCGGATGGACGGTCTCGTCTGAACTCGGCTGCATGTTCGACTCTTTGCCGAATCACTCTTGAGCTCTCCCCCGACGGACCAGCGACCTCCGATGCTTCAACACGGCCAACCTTGACGACCAGGTCGATACGGTCGAGAAGCGGCCCAGAGACCCGCTGTCGGTATCGGGCCAGAACAGCCGGGCGACATTCGCAGGGCTTGCGACGATCGCCATAGAAGCCACAGGGACAAGGGTTGGAAGCACCAACAAGATGAAACGACGAGGGAAATCGTGCGGTGCTCCCCCGACGCGCCACAGTCACAAAACCATCCTCCAAGGGCTGACGAAGTGTGTCAAGATTGCCCCGTGGGAATTCGGCCAACTCGTCGAGGAAGAGCACACCTCGATGTGCCAATGATGCCTCCCCGGGAACAGCGACGCCGGACCCACCGCCCACAAGGGCAGCGCGTGACGCCGTGTGATGTGGAGACCGAAACGGGCGAGAGAAATCCAGCCCTCGCCGTAAACCCGCGGCCGCATAGATGAGAGCGACCTCCACGGCCTCATGATCGGTGAGCCGGGGCAGAATCCCCGGCAGGCGCCGAGCGAGCATGGTCTTGCCTCCACCCGGTGGGCCATGCAGCAGCAGATGATGTCCGCCGGCGGCAGCGATCTCGATTGCCCGACGTGCCAGGGCCTGACCCTTGATATCCGACAGGTCGGGGCCATTTCCCGGCCGAGGCGTCGGACGAGGGCTCACGGCATCTCGCTGACCAAGACCGAGTCTCAACACCTCCACTGCCTCGGCCAACGACCCGACACCGTAAACAGTCGAGCCGGGGACAGCGGCTGTGTCGGCCGCTGAATCGTTCGCTACGAGACAGGGACGTTTGGTTCGCGCCGAAAGGACACCGGCCCCGAGCGTGGCAGACCCGGAGCGCACCGTCCCGTCGAGGGCCAGCTCGCCCACCACGACCGCACCATTGGGGTTGGGTATCTCCCCACTCGCCGCCAAGACACCGAGCGCTATCGCCAGGTCATAGTCGGTGCCGCCTTTGGGCAGATCCGCGGGGGCGAGATTGACGGTGACGGTCCGATTCGGGAACCGCATTCCCGAAGAGGCCACCGCTGCCCTGACTCTGTCCTTCGCCTCGCGCACCGCTGTGTCAGGGAGTCCGCTCAGCTTGAACGTGTCTTGCTGACGGCCTACGTGAACCTGAACCTCTACCGGTCTGACGTCTCCCCCGACGAGCGCCACCGACGTGGTCGCTGCGTACATGTGAATGAACGTACGGCTTGGGTGAGACAGGTTCTAGAGGTGTGTAGCCAGAAGCGTGTCAGGCCGTTGCAAGGCGCACGGGGTTGGAGCCTTCGGATCGAGTTCTCCATCGACCGGACCCGCTCCCAGTACTCCCACCCATAGGCCAGAGCGTCCGCCGCGCCTCCTTGCCGATCTCTGAACCGAAGCGGGCGGTCAAAGCGTGACAGAGACGAGCCTCGCGGGCTGGAGTCTCCTCAGCCCGCGACGGCGACCGACCCGTGACGACGGCTGTCGGCGTGACCGTGAAGCAGACCATCCTCCAACGCGGCGCCGTTGACTCCGCCGAAGTACATGTGCTGACCTTCGAAGCGTCTCAGGGGATACTCGACACCGTCGAGATCGAGACCAGGCTCCACCGCGAGACGAACCCCCCAATCACCAAACTCGGGATGAAGACGCGGCTGCTCGATGGCACTCTCGAGATCCATCCCACCCACAAGCCACTCGAGGGTGACAACCAGCGCGCTGGTGATCCGGTCGGCTCCCGGTGTGCCGATGGCGACCACGTCGGAGCCGGATCGGGCCACGGTTGGAGCCATGTTGGACATCATCATCCTGCCCGGCCGATGGGCATCAGGCCCACCCGGCGTCAGCTCGATCTCACCCACGGCATTGTTCATCATCAGACCTGTTCCTGCCGGTGTCACCCCGGACCCGTACCCGGCCGAACAGGAAACCGCCACAGCGCCGCCATCTTCGTCAACGGCGGCGATGCTGACAGTCGACGGCGAGCGAAGACCCGCCTTGACCAGCACTTCGTTGGCCCCGACTTCGAGGTCGGCGTGTGGTTCCAGTTCCTCGGCCCTCATTGTGTACGCGGCGACAAGAGCATCGGCCCAGACGGCGGGGCCCGTAGCGTCACTCTTCGCGATCTGATTCAGAGCAAGGGCAACGGTCACCCCTCCCACCGCAGGAGGTGGGTTGAGCGTCAAGCTCCATCCCCCGATGTCCACGAGGAGAGGATGTCTGGGCACGACTTCATAGGAGGCCATGTCCTCTCGGGTCAGTTGTCCACCCATGGACTCGAGGTCGGCGACAATCGACCGAGCGAGGTCACCTTCGTAGAACACCCGGGCGCCCTCGTCGCCGATGTATCGAAGGGTCGAGGCAAGACCCTCGAACAGAACGATCTCCCCGACATCGCGCAGTCGCCCATCATGGGAGAGAGCGTCACGGGCGGTGGAGTCGGCGGAAAAGATCGGATCAAAGGAGTCAAGAAGGTAGTGGTGCGCTGCCCGACCCAGCGGGAAGCCATCTTCCACCGTCACAGCGACCGCCTCCATGAGCTCATGCCACGGAGCGGTTCCAAACATGTTCCATGCCAGTTCGAACCCGGCGAAGACACCAGGCACGGCTACGGACCCGGCGTCGACCAGGGTTGTCACGCCGCCCCCGTAAGCCATAGTGATCTCACGCATGTTGGGCTCGCCGGAGAACCCGATCCCCGGATATGACATATAGCCATCGATCACAACAGCGTCGGAGCCGGGCACGTCGATTGTGAGGAACCCCCCTCCCCCCGGCGAGCAGATCCCCGGCTCGGTGCACATTGCGGTGAGCGCCGCCACGATGGCGGTGTCGACAACAGACCCTCCCGCGTCCGCTATCAGGCCCGCGGCATCGGTGACCAGTCGGTTGGGCCCGGCGACAGCGATTCGTGACATCGTTCCAGGGTAGGAGCCATAAGATCCCACCACATGAAAGACAATGGTCTGGAGACGGCAATCGAGGAGGCGCGTCTGGGGATCGAGGAGGGTGGCATCCCGATCGGGTCGGCACTCGTCATTGACGGTGAGGTCGTCGGTAGAGGACATAACCGCCGGGTACAGCAGGGCTCAGTCATCCTCCACGCTGAGATGGACGCCCTCGAAAACGCAGGCAGGTTGGCTGTCTCGGCATATCGCCGCTCCACGATCTACACGACACTCTCGCCATGCGAGATGTGCTCAGGGGCGATCCTCCTCTACGAAATCCCCAAGGTCGTTGTCGGGGAAAACGGAACCTTCATGGGCGCCGAGGATTATTTGCGGTCCCGGGGCGTGATCATCGAAGTGGTTGACGATCGGCGTTGCGTCGACCTGATGGAGAAGTTCACCAAATCCCGCCCGAACTTGTGGAACGAGGACATCGGCGAGGACTAGTTGGTGGCCTACTCACCCCGCCAGTCGGGCTCACGCTTCTCCATGAACGCGGCGACACCCTCTCGGAAGTCGATGGTTCCCATGGCGATCGCCTGCGACTGGCCCTCCCAACTGAGACTTTCGGCAAAGCTCGACTCGAAGGACGAACTGAGACCCTGCTTGGCCAACATCTGAGCGATCGGCGCACCCTCCAGAAAGCTATCGGCCATGCTCTGAGCGCGATCGGCAAGCTCATCCGGGGGAACGATCTCGACAGCCAGACCAATTGCAAGAGCCTCCTCGGCGTCGACGATGCGACCCGATAGAGCAAGTTCCTTGGCGCGCTGCAAACCAACGACCCGGGGCAGAAGCCATGTTCCTCCGAAGTCGACCGTCAATCCTCGCCTGACGAAGATCTCCGAGAATCGGGCCCGGGTGCTAGCGATGACGACGTCGCAGCCGAGAGCCAGGTTCATCCCGGCGCCCACGGCAACACCGTCAACGGCGGCAATTGTCGGTTTGGAGGTGCGATGAAGGGCGGAGGCAGCCTCTCCGACGGTCTTCATCCTCTGATGCCGACGAGTAACCGACTCCCCCATTGCAGACCCGCTCCGGTCGAGGTCGGCGCCGGCGCAGAACTCACCACCGGCGCCGGTGACTATCAGCACCCTCGCTGCGGACTTCTCGAAATCGGTGAACGCATCCCGCAAGACCGGCCAGCCCTCGGGAGGCACCGCATTCTTCCGTTCCGGCCGGTTGAAAGTCAGACGGCGTATGTCACCCTCATCTTCGGTCAGGAGCCAGCTCATCGGTGTGACGGTAGACAATCCCCCAGGGCGGTTACCGTTTCGACGTGGGATTCAACCCTTTCCGAGCCCAGGAGAAATCGGCCCTGGACATAGCCGTGGTGGTCATCGCGGTACTGGCGACATTGGCGGTCATCGCGTGGGCGATCTTCTCGACATAACCGTCAATCCGATTCAGCCCTACCAGGCGAAGAAGGAGTACCTCTGCCCGGGATGCGAGACGACGATTCCGCCGGGCACATTTCATCTGGTCGTCATTCCAGACGAGGCGGCCGATATGCGTCGTCACTGGCATCACGGCTGCTGGCACAAGGAACTGCGCCGTCGCTTCGGTGCTTAAGCGTCGCGACGCCGAAGCCCCCACCAGGTCAGCCCAAAACCAACGAGAGCCCAGCCCAGGGTGATGATGATTGCGTGGGTCAGTGAGAGGTCAGCGCCCGGTATGAAAACGCTGAAGGGGCCGTCGCCGCCAACGTCGAACATGCCATTGGAGGCCGCCGTGAGGGATACGTTCTCGTAGGGAGCGATGAACGGAGCCAGGATGCTGTCCAGAAACGAAAACCCGAGGGCGATGCCCATTGCGGGCCCGATAGACCTCGTAATGGCGACAGCCCCGAGCCCGATGGATGTCCAGGCGACAGCGATCAGAGCAAAACGCCATACCAATCCCAGCCACTCTGTCATCTCCGGGGACCCGGACCCGTCAGCCGCAAGCCACGTCACGACCGCCCACAATGCCGTGCCGAACAGAAAGGCAAGCCAGGAGGCGGTGGAATAGATCAGCAGTCGGGAACCGACATGGTTCAGCTTCGAGGAGTCTCTGGTCAAGGCCGTAGCCCAGGCCGTCCCGCTCAACTCACCGCCCAGCACGGCAGTCGCCAGGATCACTGCAAACCACCATGCCTGACCGGCGACTTGCTGTGCACCGAATACGAAGGCACCCGGTCGCTCCGGCACCGGAGAGTCACCCCCGAACTCGGGAAGAGCCGGCAACACGACGAAAAAGAGAACAGCGGTCAACAGCATCAGGAACCCGAGGATGAGGAGCATTACGGGGAACAACTTGCGTCGGCTTATCTTCAGGTACTCGGCGTGAACGAGACTCATGCCTGCTCCTCGCCGGTGATCCCGAGAAACATCGATTCGAGCGAGTTTCGCTCCGGCCTGACCTCGCTTGGGTAGATGCCGGCTTGGGCAAGTGCCCTCACTATGTCCACTCCGTCCTGGGCGTCGACGACGAGCCCACCATCGTCTCTCCGGCTCTCCATTCCCGCAGCGGACAAAACCCTGATGGCTGCGTCGACGTTGTCAACAACCACCCGGATCATTCCGCCGTCGAGCAAGTCCTCGAGTGGCCCCTGGGTTATGAGCCGACCGTGATCGATCACCACCACGTAGTTGGCAAGGGCCTCGATGTCAGCCAGATCATGACTGGAGACCACAACCGTGCGACCCTCATCGGCCAGGGCTCGAAGTCTCGCCCGGAAGGCATGCTGGCCGGCGGGATCGAGACCGTCGAGTGGCTCATCGAGAAGGAGCAGTTCCGGCTGACCAAGAAGGGCCGCCGCCAAAGCCAGCCTCTGCCTCATCCCCTTCGAGTACTCGTCCACCTTTCGATCGGCATCGCTGGAAAGACCGACAAACTCGATCATCTCTTCGATGGTGTCATGACCGAATCCGAGAGTGTCGGCTGCAATTCGAAGATTCACCCGCCCGGTGTGCGCTTTGATGAGCCCCGGCTCTTCAATGATCGCGCCCACCTTCTTGGTGATTTGTGAGAGTTGGCGCGGCACTTCCATGCCAAGGATCTCGATGTCGCCCTCGTTTGGCCGAGTCAACCCGAGCAGGGATCGAAAGGTAGTGGTCTTGCCGGATCCGTTCGGACCAAGAAAACCGGTGACTTGGCCCGCGGGAATCTCAAAGTCGAGCCCTCGCAATGCCTCTGTTCGTTTGTACCTCTTGGTGAGACCGCTGACTCTGACGGCTGCTGCGGGCAAATTCATGTTCTAGAACATTAGGAGAGAGAGAAACCGACCGTCAATTTGACCCGGGAAGCCAATGGACGTCGAATCCGGTGCGATCGACGCGAATACCAACGAAGTCGACCCGGTCGGCGCCAATACCCCGGGCGAGATTGGTGACGCGGCGACGTTTGGCCTCACCTACGGCATCAATCGGATCCGACCCGTGACGGGTTGTCCTCACCTCGACGACAACCTTGCTGTCTTGGTCGATCGCAATGAGATCGAGCTCACCACCGGAGACCTCGAGGTTGGAGCCCAAGATGTCGAGACCGTGATCGGCAAGGAACCAGGCAGCCAGCCTCTCGCCAAAACCCCCAAGTTCCCGACCGCCTAGATCGAGAGCTCCGCCTTCTCGAGTTCTTCCACGTTGACGTCGCGAAACGTGAGCACCTGAACGTGCTCGAGGAATCGAGCCGGACGGAACATGTCCCATACCCATGCGTCATTCATCTCCACTTCGAAGTAGACCGAGCCGTTGACTTCCCGGACATCGATGTTCACGTCGTTGGCCAAATAGAAGCGACGCTCAGTCTCGACCACGTAGGTGAACATCGGCAGGACGTCGTGGTACTCCTTGTAGAGCTTCAGCTCCACCTCGGACTCGTAGCGCTCCAGGTCTTCTTCCATCTCTCCTCGTCACACAAAGGGACCAAGCGATCATATGCCAAATCCTGATCTAACACCTACGCGAAAAGGGTGTCAGTTTCTAGAGAGACCCGAAGTTGGAAATCGGCCAGATCGTTATGAAGGCGCGCCCGATGAGATCGTCGTAGGGAATAGCCCCAAAACGTCGACTGTCAAAACTGAACTGGCGGTTATCCCCCATGACAAACACCTCGCCCACCCCGACCACGAATGGGCCCTCGTCAGCCATGGTCACATCGAGACTCAAATAGGGCTCTGACAAAGGGCTTCCGTCGATCATCACATGATTCCCCTCGATCACCAACGTGTCGCCGGGCAGTCCGATAACTCTCTTGATCAGATCGTCCCGGCCCCGGGTGCGGATGCCGACGGCCTCCAGGACAGAGCGGACCACCACCTCGGGAATCGACTCCTCAACGTGAGGCTCGGCAGGATCGCGGAAGACAACAATGTCGCCTCTCTCGGGCTCGTCCCAATTGAACGCGAGCTTGTTGACCATCACCCGATCGTTCACCTCGATTGTGGGGAGCATCGATTCGGATGGGATCCAGAAGGGTTGAACGAGAAAGGTCTTGATGACGACGGCGATGACGAGGGCCGTCAGCAGCAGACCGGGGAGCTCCGCCCAAAATGAACGCCGACGCGGGCGCGTCGACGATTCGTCAGATTCCTCCTGCTCGTGCGTGTCTGGCGTCTCCAAAACTCAGTCGCGGAGCTCCTTGATCCGGGCGGACTTTCCAACCCGATCACGAAGGAAGTAGAGCTTGGAGCGACGAACGTCGCCACGGCGCAGAACCTCGATACTCTGGATGATGGGGGTATTCACCGGGAACACCCGCTCTACCCCGACTCCAAAACTCAGTTTACGAACGGTAAAGGAGGCGCGAGCGCCTGTGCCGTTGCGAGCGATGACCATGCCCTCAAAAGCCTGTATGCGCTCGCGGCCACCTTCGACTACACGGACATTCACCCTGACATTGTCTCCGGCGCGAAACTGGGGAATGTCGTCGCGTACATGCGCGCTCTCAACTGCTTGAAGATCGTTCATGGAAGGACTCCTAGACGCGTCCGGAAGGCGATAGACGGGATTCGCGGCATAATTCTATCAGGTATTGGAATCCTCGCCATTTCGTAGCAGGTCGGGTCGACGTCGGCGTGTTCGCTCGACCCTCCGTTGAGCCCTCCACTCTTCGATCTTCCCATGGTCTCCGCTCAGCAACACCTCCGGGACCCTCCACCCGTCGAAGTCGGCAGGTCGGGTATAGACGGGCTCCTCCAGAAGACCTTCACGGAACGACTCCTTCTCGGTGGATTCCGGGTTGCCAACCACCCCTGGCAACAAGCGAGCCACCCCTTCGATCGCCGCGGCTGCCGCCACTTCACCACCGGCGAGCACGTAGTCACCGAGACTTACCTCCTCGTCGATGAAGTTGTCGATCACACGTTGGTCGACACCCTCATAACGTCCGCACACGAACGTCAGCTCATCGACCTGGGCCCATCGATCCAGCGTCTCCTGAGACATTGGATCTCCGGAGGGCGCGAAGAGGACACGGTGTGTGTCTTTCAACGGCTCCAGAGCAGATGCCAGAGGCTCGATCATCATCACCATCCCCGGCCCACCGCCGAATGGCGGGTCATCGAGCTGGCGGTGCCGACCAAGACCATGCTCTCTGAGGTCAACCAGATCGACGACGAGTGCACCGTCTTCGATTCCCCGGGCCACGATGGAGACATCCAGCGGACCTTCGAAGTACCCGGGAAACATTGTGATCACATTGATCTTCACGGTGAGAGGGTAGGCGTAGACCGGCCGGCACTCGTGGCTGCTATCGCAAGACAAACTCTGTAATTCGGTTCAACCCCCTGGAATCTGTCAGAGAGGCTATGTACGGTAGAACATATGTTCGATTCCGAGCTGATTCCGCAGCTTTCCGACCGGGAGATCGAGGCGCTCACCGTCGCCGAAGCTGCCGCCTGGGATGACGCGGCGTCAGACCGGCAGATGATTCCCGACAGGCTGGATGAGTGGAGTCCCGGACCCTTCCTGGCCGCAGTTCTCCCGTCTATCGACCCCTCCCGGCTCAACGGCCACGACACCGTCGTCCTGATGAAGGCCCACGCCCGCCAGGTCGCCCACGATCAAGCCGGCTACTACAGCTCTGTCGCTGAGGTGGCTACCGCCATCCCCACGGATGAGGAAGGACCTCCGGAGAGAACCGAGGAGTGGTTCGAGTACGCCAGCATGGAGGTGAGGGCCGCTCTCACACTCACCCGACGGGCGGCCGACTCCGAACTCGATTTCGCCTACGACCTCGTTGAGCGTCTCCCCTCCGTATTGAAGGCCCTCGACTCGGGCACGATCGATCTACGCAAGGCCAGAGAGATTGCACGTGGCACCGGCCATCTGGACCAGGGAACCGCGATGGCTGTCGCCGATCGTGTTCTTCGGAATGCTGCCAGATTGACTACCGGACAGCTCCGCGTCCGTCTCCAGCGGCTGTGTATCGAAGGCAATCCTGAAGACGCCCGCCAGCGTTCGGAGAATGCGATCGACGATCGTCGTCTGATCATCGAGCCCACTGTGGACGGCACCGCGGAATTCCGCGGATATGGCGCCGCGATTGATCGCGCCGCTGCGATCGGGCGAAAGGTCAACGGACTGGCGCGCAACCTGAAGACAGCAGACGAGCCCCGGACCATCGATCAGCTTCGAATGGACGTATTCCTCGATCTCCTGGAAGGCGGCCACTCCGGCTCGGCCCGACCCGATCGCGGCACGGTTGGCATCCACGTTGACCTCGAGACTCTCGCCGAGCTCTCGGAGGCGCCGGGCGAACTGGCCGGGTACGGGTATGTGATCGCCGACGTCGCACGTCAGGTGGCCAAGGCCCAAACAGACTCGGAGTGGCAGATCATCGTCACCGACCAACCCGGCGACATCGTCCACACCGGCACCACCCGGCGTCGGCCTACCGTCAGCCAAAAGCGACGGATCCTCGCCAACTATCCGACCTGTGTCTTCCCGGGATGCCGTATGCCGGCTTCCCAATGCGACATCGACCACACCACACCCTGGTCTCACGGCGGAGAAACCAGTGTCGAAAACAATGCACCCCTCTGCCGACACGACCATGTCGGCCGGCACAAGGCGGGATGGGTCTACGTGAGACTCGCCGATGGACAACATCAATGGACTAGCCCCCACGGACACACCTATGTCACGACAGCGGACCGGCCTCCATAACACAAGGGTTGCGCCCCACCTAGTTGAGGCGCTCCACGATCATTGCCATTCCCTGACCACCACCGACGCACATCGTCTCCAGACCGAACGTGGCATCGAGCGTGCTCAGGTCGTTGAGCAATGTTCCCATGATCCGCGCACCCGTCATCCCAAAGGGGTGACCGAGAGCGATGGCGCCCCCATGGGGATTGAGCTTGTCCATGTCGATTCCGAGCTCATCCGCAGACGCCAACACCTGGGCCGCAAATGCCTCATTGATCTCGATGACGTCCATGTCCTCGAGACTCATGCCGGACTGCTCCAGAACCTTTCGGACGGCGAACACCGGTCCCATCCCCATGTACTCGGGCTCAAGACCCGCTACCGAGGATGCGATGATCCGCGCCAAAGGCTTGAGACCCAGCTCCGAGGCGCGCTCCTCGGACATGACCAGGACAGCGGCGGCGCCGTCGTTGAGGGGACATGAGTTCCCTGCTGTCACCAAACCCTCCGCCTGGAAAGCCGGAGGAAGGGAGGCCAATTTCTCCAGGGTTGTGTTGGGACGCGGACCGTCGTCATCACGAATGGTCCGGCCGTCAGGCACTTCTATCGGGGTGATCTCCCTGTCAAAGAATCCGTTCTTCTGAGACTCGACCGCTCGATCCTGTGAGCTCTTGGCGAACTCGTCCATGCGTTCCCGGGTTATCCCATACCGAGCGGCAACGTTCTCGGCGGTATTGCCCATCGGGATGTACACGTTGTTGATGAAGTCATCGCGGGTCGCATCAGTGAAACGCGGATTGAGGTCGTCACTGTCGAAGGCTTTGCCGTAGGTGCGGCTCACCGACTCGACGCCACCGGCAACGTAGGTGTCGCCCTCCCCCTGGCGGATCGCATGGAACGCCATCCGGATCGTCTGTAAGGACGAAGCGCAGAACCGATTGACGGTGGTGGCCGGTACCGAGTCGGGCATACCCCCGAGAAGAGATGCCGGCCGGGCTACGTTGTAGCCCTGCTCGTGATGGGTGAGGGCGCAGCCGATCATGACGTCATCGACTGAAGCTCGATCCACGTCGGGCGCCTTCTCCATGACGGCGTTGATGGCGAAGCCAGCAAGATCGTCGGCTCGCACGTCGATGAGCGACCCTTTGTAGGCTCGTCCGATCGGAGTACGAGCGGTGGCAACGATTACTGCTTCAGGCATGTTCACTTCCTAGCGTGCTATGGCCCTTCAAACCTAGTGGCCCGCCTTACCATTCCAGACATGAGACTGCGGATGACCCTCGGTCTGCTGACGATTGTCGTGGTCGCGGCATGTGCGCCCAACGACGCTGACTCGCAGACCACCGCGATTCGACCCGAGCCCGTCACCACCACCGCCCCCACAACGACCGTGCCGCTAGTGGCGGGATGTCCCGATGAGGGGGAGTTCGTCGAGGACGGGACCATCGCCTCTGTTGATCAGGATCAGTCCGACAGCAGTGCTATCGGCCACATTTCCTGGACGACGGACGAGGCCTGTGAAAAATTCACTTTCTCCTTCATCACTTCGGAGGGGGCCCCGGCAACGACGCCGCCGACAGTCACCGCTACGTATGTCGAAGGAGTTCCGGTGATTCGCCTTGCCGTCGACGCCGACCAGACGGTCATCACCGACCAGCTCATCGAAACAGCACTCATTGATCGTCTATACGTTGTCAAGGCATTGGATGGTGGAATGTTCGTCGACCTCCACCTGGCTGGACCTACACAGGCTCGGATTCAGACTGAAGGAACCCCAGCCCGGGTAATCCTCGATCTTCAACCCGGAGTCGTGGAGTTTCCGACCACACCTGCGTACTCCGACCTGGCAGTTGTCCTGACTCCGCTAGACGGCGAAATCCCGGGAGGGCCTTTGTCGGTATCTGGCTACACCCGCACGTTCGAGTCCAACGTCTTGATCATCGCGACGGTCGGCAACGAAGTCGTCGCCGAAACGTTCACGACTGCGGCCGGCAGTTTGGTGACATGGGGAGAGTTCCAGACGGACATTGTCCTACCTCCGGGCGATTTGTCCCTCTTCGTCGGCGACGAAGATGCGGAGAACGGGGGTCTCGAGGGCGTGACGATCAGCCTGACGGTTCGGTGAGGCCATCGACCTCGACGACCTCGATATATCCAGCTTCGACATCGACAGTCGGCACAAGCTCATCGACAAATGGCACCTCGAACCTGGCCCCGTCCCGCTCGACGACAAGACGATCCTGTGCTGCCCCGTGGACCACATCGACGACGGTCCCACCGCCGGGCTGGACCTTCAGCCCGACCAACTGGTCGGGCCAGAACTCCTGTTCAGCGAGTGCGCGCCGCTCGGCGACAAAGACGTCCTGGTTTCGAATCCGCTCGGCTCCTTCGCGATCGACTATTTCATCAAACGCGACCTGATAACCCTTGGGGGCTGGCCGAATCGCCCGCACAACCAACGGACGATCTTGAATGAAAACCCTTGAGCCGCGGTCGAAGTAGTCGAGATCGGCCGGATCTACATACAACCCGAGGAACCCATCGAGACCATGGGGTCGGCCAAGTCGTCCGGCCCGCACGTCGGGGCTATCAGTCGAGGAACTCGACCCCAGCGGTGATCCCCTCTTCTTCACCGGCAGCGCTGGCAGCGGCACGAACGGCTTTTGCCACACGCCCCCGTCGACCGATGACCCGGCCCATGTCGCCTTTCGCTGTCCGCACCTCGGCAACCACCTCGTCGGGTCCTTGCTCGACAACGGTGACCGTAACCTCGTCCGGCTCGTCGACTATTGCCTTGATTATGTAGCTGACTACTCGCTCAACGATGTCGCCCTTGGCCAAGCTCACTCCTCCTCGGAGATGGTTTCTTCCTCATCCTTCTCGATGCCGATCACGTGAATGCCACCTGTCTTGACCTTCATCGTGTTCATAGCACCGGAGATATTGAGGAGTTTTTCTACGGTCTCGCTCGGACTGGCTCCTTTGGAGAGCCAATCTGCAGCCCTTTCGTTGTCGATCTCGACGATCGACGGATCGTGGAGCGGCTCGTATCGACCTATCTGCTCCAAATAGCGGCCGTCGCGCGGGGCGCGAGAGTCCACAACCACAACGCGGTACATGGGCTGTTTCTTCTTGCCCATCCGCATCAGTCTCATCCTGACAGCCATCAATTCACCTCTTTGTTCGCTGGCCGCTCATCAAGCCTTCCAGGGATGGCATGCCCCGACCTCCGGCCAGCGTCTTCATCATTTTCTGCGCCTCGACGAACTGCTTCAAGACCCGATTCACATCCTGGGGCTTGGTGCCCGACCCGGACGCGATCCGGCGCTTTCGGCTGCCGCCGATGATCTTCGGATTCCGGCGCTCATCAGCTGTCATCGATTGGATGATGGCCTCAACCCTCTTGAAGTCGCGATCATCAACATCGACCTCACGAAGGAGCGATCCGGAGCCCGGAAGCATAGCAAGGATGTCTTTCAGAGACCCCATCGACTTCATCGTCTGAAACTGAGTGAGGAAGTCCTCGAGTGTGAACTCGCCTTTCTCGAGTTTTCTGGCGGCCTTCTCGGCCTCGTCCTCGTCAAAAACCGACTCGGCCTTCTCGATGAGAGTGAGCACGTCGCCCATTCCCAGAATCCTGGAGGCCATGCGCTCAGGATGAAACGGCTCTAGCTCGTCCAGACCCTCTCCAATACCAGCGAACTTGACCGGCGCACCCGTCACCTCACGAACAGAGATGGCGGCGCCACCCCTGGCATCTCCGTCGAGTTTGGACAGAACCAATCCGGTAACACCTATTTGATCCTGAAATCCTTGGGCGACGTTGACCGCATCTTGCCCCGTCATGGCGTCGACAACCAGCAAGACTTCATCCGGCGCAGCGGCCTTCTTGACGGCAGCGAGCTCTTTCATCAGGCCGTCATCGATCTGGAGTCGACCGGCAGTGTCGACGATCACCACGTCGTGCCTGGAGCGAGACGCCTCTCTCATGGCAGCCTTGACCAGCTTCGGAGCCTTCCCTCCACGCTCCGCAAACACAGGGACGTCGATAGTACGACCGAGGGTCTCCAGTTGGTCGATGGCGGCCGGCCGTTGTAGATCGGCGGCAACCAGCAACGGATTCCTTCCCTGGCCTTGGAACAGCTTCGCCAGCTTGGCGGCTGACGTCGTCTTGCCCGAACCCTGGAGCCCGACCATGAGAATCGTCAATGGAGGAGAGCTCTTCACTAGCCCGGCCGTCTCCGAGCCCAGGGTGGTGACAAGCTCCTCGTGGACGATCTTGATGACCTGTTGGCCCGGCAAAATCGCTTTGGCGACATCCTCACCGAGAGCCCTCTCTCTCACCCGGGAGAGAAATGCCTTGACCACCCCGACATTGACATCCGCTTCGAGCAGGGCGACACGAACTTCTCGGAGGGCCTTATCGATGTCCTTGTCCGAGAGCTTGCCCTTACCGCGCAATCCGGCGAAGACCGACTCGAAACGTTGTGTGAGCGTGCCAAACATGAGCGCCTAGGTTATGACCGATGGTATTCCTAGGCTCTCCTTCATGATCCCTTCCACCATCGAAGGCCTGGCGGCCAGTCTCGACGAGAAGAACTACTTCGCCGCCGACGACCTCACCGTCGCCATCCACCTCGCTCTCCAGTTGGGACGCCCACTCTTTCTCGAAGGAGAGGCTGGGGTCGGCAAGACCGAGGTGGCGAAGGTGCTTGCCGCGCTCTCGGGTGAGGAACTCATCCGACTCCAGTGTTATGAAGGCTTGGACGTTGGACAGGCGCTCTACGAATGGGACTACGCCCGTCAGATGATGGAGATCCGCCTGCTCGAAGCCCGCGGCGAGGGATCATCCGCCCGAGCACGGGACATCATGAGCAGAGAGTTCCTCGTCGCAAGACCTCTGCTCAAGGCCATCGAGGCGACCCGAGGAGGGCACAGACCGGTTCTCCTGATAGATGAGCTAGATCGTGCCGACGAGGAGTTCGAGGCATTCCTTCTCGAGTTGCTCTCCGATTTCCAGGTGACCATTCCCGAGGTCGGAACGATCAAGGCGGACGTTCCCCTAATCGTCGTTCTCACCTCGAACAGAACCAGGGAGATCCACGACGCGCTCAAGCGACGGTGCATCTATCACTGGATCGACTACCCGTCACCCGAGCTAGAGGCGTCGATAGTGTTGCGAAAGGTTCCAGGCATCGAGGTCGAGCTGGCGAAATCCCTCGCCACCGCCATGGAGAAGCTGCGGACGATGGATCTCTTCAAGCCTCCGGGCGTGGCCGAGACCCTCGACTGGGCCCAATCCCTGGAGCTTCTCGGAGACGGAAAGCTCACGCCGGCGCTCGTGGACCGCACACTCGGGGTCGTTCTCAAATACAAAGATGACATCGATACGGTCCGCGCCGACGGTGTTGGTGCCCTTGTGGGATGACTATCGGACCCGTCAGGGACATCGCCACATTCGCAGAAGCCCTCCGTAGACGGGGAATGACGGTCACTCCCGACCAGGTGTTCGACATGGCCAGATCTTTCACCCTCGTGGACCCGTCGAACAGAAGCCACATCTACGCAGCGTTGCGCGCCCTCACGATCACCGACCCGGGCCACCGCGTTCCATATGACGAGGAGTTCCGGCGATTCTTCGAGGGAGCCTGGGGACGAGGGCGAGATCGAGATGAGGATTCCAACCCGAGACTCGCTTCCTCGTCGACGGTGAAGCCCATAGTGGAGACCATGCCCGAGTCTGAGCTCGAGGATCTCACCAGTGAGGCCGGTACGTCAGCCATCGAGAACATCTCACGTCGTGACTTTGCTGATCTCGATGACGACCAGCTCGCCGAGGCCAGACGACTGGTGATGACCATGCTCTGGCGGCCATCGGACGTTCGGACCCGTCGTTGGGCGCCGGAATCGCGGGGGCGCCGGCCCGATATGCGACGCACCCTTCATGGAGCTGTTGGTCCGGAGGGTGACATGATGCGAGTCGAAAAGCTGCGACGACGGACCAAGCAGCGCCCGTTGATCATCATCGCCGACATCTCTGGCTCCATGGAACGCTATGCAGAGCTCTTTCTGGTTTTTGCACACGCCGCCAGCCAAGGGCTGCGTCACGTCGAGGTATTCACATTCTCGACACATCTCACCCGGATCACTGAGGACATGAGAAGACGCGACCCCAGAGTGGCGCTGTCCAGTGTCACGCACACAGTCACCGACTGGTCTGGGGGCACCAAGATCGGCGAGGCAATCGCCGTCTGGAACCTGGAGTGGAGTCGGCGGCTTGCCCGTGGGGGGCCGATCGTGCTGGTTCTCTCCGATGGGTGGGATTGTGGCGACCCCACCGTGCTCGCAACAGAGATGGCCCGTCTGTCCCGCTCGGTCCATCGGGTCTTGTGGCTCAACCCACTCGCAGCTCGGTCCGGGTATGAGCCGGCGACCCTGGGCATGAAGGCGGTCCTCCCCCACATCGATCATCTTCTGCCCGCGGCTAGCGTGAGCGACCTGAGAGGCGTCATTCGTCTTCTCGAATCGATGAACGGGATGAGCAGAGGATGAGAAGCCAACTCGAACTCAGGAATCGCTGGATTGCAGAAGGCAAGGAAGTTGCCGTGGCCACTGTGATCAAGGTGCACGGCAGCGCCCCAAGACCTGAAGGTTCCAAGTTTCTCGTTTCCTCGGCCGGAGACATGGAGGGCTCGGTAAGTGGTGGGTGTGTTGAGAACGACGTGTTTCTTCACGCCCAGGAGGTGATCGAGACAGGAGAACCGAAGACTGTCACCTATGGCATCGCCGACGAGGACGCATTCGAAGTAGGCATGGCGTGCGGGGGCACCATCGACGTCTTCATCGAGATCTGGTGAGCGAAGCCTTAACCGCCATCCAGGAGATCCTCGATGCCGAGCACTTCGGATCGGTTGTCACCTTCGTCGACGGACCCTCCATCGGCACCAAGGTGGTCCTCAACGCCGACGGAAACCCTCTCGTCGGCGAGCTACCTACAGAAATCGCACGGCATGTGACCGAAGATGCACTTGTGCTGATGAATCATGAGCAAAACCGGGCGATGAACTATGGAAACCACGAAGTGTTCTTCGAGACTCTCGCTCCCCCGCCCGACCTGTTGATATTCGGTGCTGTGCACGTCGCACAAGCCCTAACCACGTTCGCCACCCGGATGGGGTATCGGGTGACGGTGGTCGACTCACGAGCTGTCTTTGCCACCGAGGAGCGTTTTCCGGAGGCCAAAGCCGTTCTCAAGGGATGGCCCGCCGACCTGATGGACCAACTCAACTTCGATCGGAGGACCTGGGTCGTGATCCTGTCCCACGACACCCGGCATGAGACGCCTGTCCTGGAGGCGGCCCTCAAGAGCGAGGCCCGATACATAGGTGCGATGGGGAGCAGACGGACCCACAAACTCAGAGTGGAGCGGCTTCAAGCGATGGGATTCTCGGAAGAGAACACAGCTCGCATCCAGGGACCGGTAGGCCTTGATATCGGGGCTGAATCTCCGCAGGAGATGGCTGTTTCGATTCTCGCCGAGATGACAATGATCCGATATGGAGCCGGTACCGGCATGTCACTTCATGGCACCAAGGGCCGGATACACAAACAGCGACCCGAGGACTCTTGACGCCTATCTAGCCTCCTCTGTTGTGACAAACAAGGATGACGCTCTTCGCGCCGACATCCGTCGGCTTGGCTTCCAACTGGGCGAGGCCCTCGTTCGCCAACATGGGCAAGAGCTTCTCGACCTGGTTGAGAGAGTGCGATCGCTTGGCAAGTCGTCGCGACGCGGAGGCAGTACCCAAGCCACTTCAGAGCTGCATGAGCTTCTCTCGGATCTGTCCACCGGCGAGGTGATCCCCCTGGTCAGGGCGTTCACCACCTACTTCTATCTCGCCAATGTCTCCGAGCAGGTTCACCGCGCCGATGAGCTGGCACCTGATGAGAGATATCTACGGTCGACCGTCGACAGGATCATCGAAGCCGGGCTCGACCAGGATCTGGTGGACGAGGTCCTTGCTCGTTTCGAGGTCAGACCCGTGTTCACTGCACATCCGACCGAGACCGCAAGACGGAGCATCCTCACCAAGATCAGCACACTCGCTCGGCTGATCGAAACCCGACTCGAGAGGGACAACCCGGACCAACTGGCGTCGATAGACAGACGATCGGCCGAACTGATCGACCAGATCTGGCTTACGGATGAGCTTCGGCTGGAACAACCCAATGTGGTCGACGAGGCAAGATCCGCCCTCTACTACCTGGTCGCGCTCGCCGAGGATGTTCTCCCGGTCGTCTCGGAGACGATCGCGACACAGTTCGAGCGTATTGGAGCCGAGTCGAGGTCGGTGCCGCTCAGATTCGGCTCATGGGTGGGTGGCGACCGGGACGGAAACCCCGGCGTCTCACCGGAGACGACACTGGAAACTCTCGCCCTTCAACACGAACGCGGTCTCACCTATCTGATCTCTCTCATCGAAGAGTTGTCAAACGAGCTGTCGATCTCCAGCCGTCTTGCTCCGACAAGCGACGATCTCGAGCGATCACTCCAGGCAGACAAGTTGCATTTGCCTGACACCTGGCGGCGGGAGAAAAGACGAACCGCAGGCGAGCCATATCGCCTCAAGTGCTCGTACATTCACGCACGTCTCATCAACACCAGAAAGGGCGTGCTCTCGGGAAGCCTCCGCCGCGACGGTTCTGGGTACTCCCACGCCGATGAGCTGACCACCGATCTCGACTTGATGGCGGAGTCGCTGAGCCAGGCCAAGGGACAACTGATAGCTGAGGGATCGGTGGCCAGAGTTCGTCGAGCGGCGGTCACCTTCGGCTTCCAGATGGCAACACTCGATGTCAGAGAGCACTCCTCGAAACACAGGACCGCCGTCGAGGAGCTGTTCGACACCGTCTCGGTCGACCTCAAGGCCATGGGAGGTGCCCAACGTCTTCAGGTTCTCTCGAGTGAGCTTGCCGGTGCCCGGCCCCTGTCCAGCGCCACAACAGAGCTCTCGACCGAAGTGAGCAAGACCCTCGGTGTGTTCCGGGCCATCCGCAAAGCCAAATCCCGCTACGGACAGCAGGTGATCGAGAGCTATGTCATCTCGATGACCGAAACCCCGGTCGACGTGCTCGAAGCTGCCGTGCTGGCGCGCGAAGCGGGGCTCATCGACCTCGATCGCGGCATTGCAGACATCGGGCTTGTGCCCCTCGTGGAAACGATCGACGACCTCAAGGGCTCGGGACTGCTGCTCGACAACCTGCTCCACAACCCCCAGTACCGGCGTCTGGTTTCGCTGAGAGGCGACTTCCAGGAGGTGATGCTCGGCTATTCCGATTCCAACAAGGTTGGAGGAATCGCGGCTTCCCAATGGGAGATATACAAGGCGCAGAAGGTCATGCGCGCCGTTGCGGAGAAGCACAATGTGACGCTGCGTCTCTTCCACGGTCGGGGTGGCACGATCGGAAGGGGCGGTGGCCCGACCCACGCGGCGGTCCTGGCGCAGCCCTTCGGAACGATCGATGGCTCCATCAAGATCACCGAGCAGGGAGAGGTCATCTCGGAGAAGTACGGCAACCCGGGGATCGCTGGCCGGAACCTCGAGCTGATGGTGGCCTCGGTCCTCGAGAGCTCGCTGCTTCATCGAAAGTCGCGTCGACCATCAGAAACACTCGGCCGTTGGACCGAGGCGATGGACTGTCTCTCTTCGGAGGCTTATGCCGCTTATCGCCGTCTCGTGGAGAGCAGCAGTCTTGTCCCCTATTTCCTCTCCTCCACACCGGTCGAGGAGTTGGGAAAGATGAACATCGGCAGCCGACCATCGCGGCGGCCGGGTGGCGTCGGCGGCGTTGACGACCTTCGTGCAATCCCCTGGGTGTTCGGCTGGACCCAGACCAGACAGATCGTCCCCGGATGGTTTGGGGTCGGCTCCGGCCTCCAAGCGGCCCGCAGGGCCGGGTACGAAGATGTGTTGCGGGAGATGGCTTTGGAATGGGGGTTTATGCAGACATTTCTGTCAAACGTCGAGATGACCCTCTTCAAGACCGACCTCGACATTGCCGGGCGATATGTCGACGCCCTCGTTGCCCCCGAGCACCAGCACCTTCTCCAATCAATCCGGCAGGAGCACGACCTAGCGATCGCTCAAGTGCTGGAGATTCGAGACGTGGATCAGTTGCTCGACGACGCCGGTCTTCTCCGTCGCACCCTCGACGTGCGCGACGTCTATCTCGACCCGATCAATTATCTGCAGGTATCCCTTCTGGAAAGATCACGTCAAGGGGAGGAATCGCCCGATCTCGATCGAGCTCTGCTGCTGACGGTCAACGGAATCGCTGCCGGTATGCGCAACACCGGGTAGCGAGATAGCCCGCTCCGGTCGTAGGCTGGGGTCTCATGGCTCTCACCGTTCTCAACCACCCGCTTGCCTCGGACCTGCTCACAATTCTGAGAGACGAGCAAACCAACCCACCCGAGTTCCGTCAGATCGCCGAGCGCCTCGGCTATCTCCTTGTAGCGGAAGCCCTGTCGGATATGCCCACGGATCCGGTCGAGATCTCGACGCCACTGGAGCCGATGACCGGCCAGCAGCTCCATAGGCCGGTGGTGGCAGTGGCAGTTCTTCGCGCCGGACTCGGTCTCCTTCACTCGGTCCTCACCCTCGTCCCCGACGCGGCGATTGGCTTTGCCGGGGTTCAGCGGAACGAGGAGACAGCCGAGCCGATGGAGTACTACACCAAGTTCCCCGACCTCGATTCGGCTCGCGTTCTGATACTCGAGCCAATGCTTGCCACTGGCGGCTCGTTGTCCTGGGCCGTCGACAATGTGAAGGAGAACGGAGCCAAAGACATCACCGCCATTTGTGTTGTCGTCGCGCCGGAGGGGGTCGAGGTCATGGAAGCGCACCACCCAGACGTTCGAATCGTCACAGCGTCTCTCGACCGCGAGCTCAACCCGAACTTCTACATCGCGCCCGGGCTGGGCGACATGGGAGATCGTCTCTTCGGCACCGTGTGACCCAATTTGAAGATTCTGTCGTCGGCGTGATCTCCCGACTCAAGCCGGGCGACGTGGTCACATATGGCGAGGTCGCAGCAGAAGCAGGGTTTCCCGGAGCGGCACGAGCCGTCGGCGGCCTTCTTCGCACCTCAGGCGGTGATCTTCCTTGGTGGCGAGTGGTCGGCTCCGGGGGACATCTCCGCACTCCCGATCGGGTAAGGCAAGCACAACTCCTGGCGGATGATGGTGTTCTCGTGATCAACAATCGCGTCAGCGATCAGGCGTAGTAGACCTTGGCCTCCGAGTATGTGAGCTCGCTCGATGCCTTCGACAAAGGCCAGGAGCGCCTGTAGTCACATGGCGCGCCTGGGACCATGCGGCTGCATAAACGCTAAATTGGAGCGATCAGGCATTTCCTCAACACATACGACTGGTCACGACCCGAGTTGCAAGCCCTGATCGACGAGGCCCGGGTCTTCAAGACATCGCCTTACGGAAGCACCCTGGCGGAGAAGACGATCGCGCTCCTCTTTCTCAACAACTCCCTCCGAACTCGCACCTCGTTCGATGTCGGAGCCAAACAGCTTGGCGGGCACGCCGTGGTGCTGTCTCCGTCCGGTGGCATGTGGCCCCTCGAATTCGATGATGCTGTCGTGATGACCGGAGATGCCGAGGAGCACGTCAAAGAGGCTGCCAAGGTTCTCTCCCGATACTGTGACCTGATAGGAATCCGCGCCTTTCCCGAGTTCGAGAACTGGGAAGAGGACCGCAAAGATCGCATTCTCAACGCTTTCGCCAATCACGCCGACGTTCCAGTCATCAACATGGAGACGATCACCCACCCCTGCCAGGAGATGGCGATGACCATGGCTCTCCAGGAACGCATCGGCCAACTCGACGGAAAACAGTTCACTCTCACCTGGTCCTATCACCCGAAACCCCTCAACACAGCCGTCGCCAACTCTGCTCTCCTCATCGCCGCCAAGTTCGGAATGGACGTCACGCTCCTCTGCCCGAATGAGGAGTTCATACTCGACGATCGTTATCTGGACATTGCGCGGTCAGACGCGAGTTCCAATGGCCGGAGCCTTACAGTCACCCATGACATCGACACCGCCTATCGAGGTGCAGACGCCGTCTACGCCAAGAGTTGGGGCGCCCTCCCCTACTTCGGCAACTGGGAAGCAGAGAAGCCCATCAGGGATCAGTACCGACACTTCATCGTCGACGAGCAAAAGATGGCTCTCACCAACGATGCTCTGGTGAGTCACTGTCTTCCGATGAGGCGAAATGTCATCATGACCGATGCCGTGTTTGACGCCAGCACCTGTTTTGCCTACGACGAGGCAGAAAACCGTCTCCATACCCAAAAGGCGATCATGAGCACATTGGTGGAGAACGGCTGATGATGACTCCTCACCAAGACGTCCGTCACACAATCGTGCAACTCCTGTCGAACATGAGCGACGGGAAGGAGATCCGCACCTATCTCAGCCGATTCTCCCAGCTCGATCAGTCCCGGTTCGCCGTGATCAAGATCGGCGGGGCCGTCCTCCAGAGCAGACTCGAGGAGACAGCGGCCGCTCTTGCCCTCCTCCACACGGTCGGACTCACTCCGATAGTCATCCACGGTGGCGGTCCCCAGCTCGATGAGCGGTTGGCAAACGATGGCATCGTTTCAGACAGGGTCGATGGCTTGAGGGTCACGACCAGTGAGGTGCTCGATGCTGCCCGCGACATCTTCACGGCGCAGAACATCGCTCTCGTCGAGGCGGTGAGGGGCCGGGGTGTGTCAGCCCATGGGCTCACTCAGGGCGCGTTCGACGCAGACATCGTCGATCAGGACAAATACGGCTTCGTCGGCGAGCCGGCGAAGCTTCATCTCGATCTGCTGCGATCGATCGTGAGATCCGGGGCGATCCCGATTCTCACCTGTCTCGGTGTGGCCCCTGGGGGGCAGTTGGTGAACATGAACGCCGACTCGGCCACGCGTTTCCTGGTCCACGAGATCCAACCGATGAAGATCATCTTCCTTGTCGACTCCGGTGGTCTCCGTGACCGGGAGGGCCGCATCATCGAGTCGATCAACCTCGCTTCTGACTTCGACGAGCTGATGAGTCAGGATTGGGTCCACTCCGGAATGCGGCTCAAACTCGCCGAGATCCGCCGACTTCTCGACGACACTCCCCAATCGACCTCGGTGTCGATCACCAGCCCCGCCACCCTGGTCAGAGAGCTGTTCACTCACGGAGGTGCAGGCACCCTCGTCCGCAAGGGCGAGAAGATCGCCAAATACGAGGATAAGGCCGATCTCGACCGGGAGCGCGTCGAACATCTCATCCAGGGTGCGTTTGGTCGAAAGTTGGAGCCTCGCTGGTGGAACGACCTGGACCTGTCTGCCGCTTACGTCTCCGCAAGCTACCGGGCCGGCGCGGTGGTGACCCGAATTGACGACTTCGCCTATCTCGACAAGTTCGCGATTCATGAGAGCGCCCAGGGAGAAGGACTGGCAAGAACTGTCTGGACCTATGTGACAAAGGACTTCCCGGTGCTCTTCTGGAGATCGAGAAGCGACAATCGTTTCAACGCCTTCTATGCCAAGGAGGCCGAGGGTTCGGTGAGGCAAGGCCACTGGACCATCTACTGGACAGGTGAGAGCGACTTCGACAGGATCAGCCGGGCCGTGAAGAGGCTGAGCGAGCTGCCTGCAGCCTTCCGTAGGGATTCCTCCGGTGTCTGAAGCCAAGTCCGTCGGCGTCGTCGGCGCCCGCGGACACACCGGCAGCGAACTGCTCAGGCTCCTCGGCGGCCACCCTGGATTGTCTGTGGAGTACGCGGGGTCGAGGGAGAAGGCGGGTCGCCCGGTTCCCGAGATCGACCAACTCACTTTTGGGGACCTGGACGCCGAGGGGGTCGCCCAACTGGGGTTGGATGCGGTGTTTCTCGCTCTTCCCGACGGTGTCGGCAGACCATTCATCTCCGCCCTTCCCGCCGACACCGTGATCGTTGACATCTCCTCAGACCACCGTTTCGACGACAGCTGGATCTACGGGCTTCCCGAGCTCAATAGGGCCAAGATCGCCGGAGCGCGACGAGTCGCCAATCCGGGTTGCTACGCGACCGTCATGCAGCTCGTGCTGGCGCCTTTTGTAGATGATCTCGATGGAGCGCCGGCAGTGTTCGGGGTCTCTGGATACTCTGGGGCGGGCACCACACCATCGACGAAGAACGATCCGGCACGTCTCGCCGACAACCTGTTGCCTTACAAGCTCGTGGGCCACAATCATGAGCGAGAGGCCACCCGACACCTGGGTCATCCGGTTCGTTTCATGCCCCACGTCCATCAGGCGTTTCGGGGTCTTCTCATAACCTCCCACATACCGCTGTCGGCTCCGATCACCGGCGCAGATGCGTTGCAGCGTTTGGCTGATGCCTATGCAGACGAGCCACTGATAGACATTCAGGAGAGGATTCCCGAGTTGCGCGACGGCTCCGGTCGGTCGGGCGTCGTGCTTGGCGGCGTCGAAGTGAGTGAGGATGGCCGAAACTTGGTGGTGGTGGGTGCCGAGGACAACCTTCTCAAGGGAGCAGCAGTTCAGGCCGTCCAGAATCTCAATCTCGCCTTTGGCATGCCGGAGTTCGCCGCAATCCTCTGAAGCTGAATAACTTGTTCCCATGGCGTACACCGCAATCGAGCTGATCGAAACCAAACGTGATCGCAGTGTTCTCTCCCCTGACGCCATCGAATGGCTCATTGGTGAATACACCGAAGGCAACGTTCCCGACTATCAGATGTCGGCAATGGCGATGGCAATTCTGCTGAACGGGATGAACAGCGATGAGCTCACCGCCTGGACCGAGGCGATGCTCCACTCGGGCGAGGTGATGGACTTCTCTGAAATCGCTGCCGCCAAGGTCGACAAACACTCGACGGGGGGCGTAGGGGACAAGATCTCGATACCGCTGGTACCGCTGGTTGCAGCATGCGGTGTATATGTGCCAATGATTTCGGGACGTGGGCTGGGCCACACCGGGGGGACACTCGACAAGCTGGAGTCGATCCCCGGCTTCACCACCGGCCTCACTCCCGACGAGTTCAGAAAGGTTCTCACCGAGCATGGCCTCGTACTGGCCGGACAGTCGGAAACCATGGTTCCCGCAGACCGCAAGCTCTACGCATTGCGGGACGTCACGGGCACCGTCCCTTCGATCCCGCTGATTGCCAGCTCGATCATGTCAAAGAAGCTGGCAGAGGGTCTCGATGGCCTCCTCCTCGACGTGAAGACAGGCTCAGGTGCGTTCATGAAGGATCTCGTTCACGCTCGAGCACTGGCACATACGATGGTTGGGATCGGTGCCTCCCACGAAGTCGACACCGTCGCCTTCATAACTTCGATGAGCCAGCCACTCGGAAACGAGGTGGGGAACGCCAACGAGATCAAGGAGTCGATCAACGTACTCAGAGGCGAGGGCCCCGCCGACGTGAGCGAACTCACCATGGTCTTCGGCGAAACGATGCTCGAGTTGGCCGGGGTCGGCGGAGGTCGCGAGCGACTCGACGATGCAATCACTTCCGGAGCGGCTCTTCAGAAGTTCATCGACGTGACCGGGGCTCATGGAGGCGACACCTCGGTCATCGAAAACCCATCTTTGCTTGTCAGCGCGCCACACGAGGCGGTGATAACTTCCCCCGCCGACGGCTACGTGACACGTTGCGATGCTTTCATCATTGGCGCCAGCGCGACATGGATTGGAGCCGGGCGTGAGCGCAAGAAGGACATCGTCGACCCCGGAGTGGGGATCACGCTGAAGGCAAAGATCGGGGATGAGGTCGCCAAAGGAGATCCGCTCGCGATCGCACGTTATGGCGACCAAACAAAATGGGAAACTCAGAGCGACACGCTTTCTTCGGCTTGGACGATCTCCGAACGGCCGATTTCGGCACCGGAACTGATCATCGAAAGAGTTGACGTCACCACGATTTGACCCTGGATCAGATAGTCCGGGCGGCAGTTACCATCGCCGCCGAATTCGAACAAGGAGCAATGCGGTATGAAGGTCGTCGTCTGTGTCAAGCAGATCCCTGATCCGGCCACCCCCTACACCCTCGAAGAGGGAACACACTGGTTGACACGCCCTGACGACCAGATCCTCGATGACACCGACCGCTATGGGGTGGAAATGGGTCTTCAGCTAGCTCAGGCCAACGAAGGAACGCTCACATTGGTGAGCATGGGGCCTGCCGGCAACGCCCAGGGAATTCGCCAGGCCCTGGCCATGGGCGCCGACAAGGCAATCATCATCGAAGATGGTGCTCTCCGTGGCGCCGATGCTCTGACGACATCGAGGGTTCTCGCTGCCGCCATCGAGAGGGAGGGCTTTGATCTGGTAATAGTCGGCACCGAGTCGACCGATGGATACTCGGGAGTCATTCCTCAGATGCTCGCGGAGCACCTCGGCGCTCCCGCACTCACCTATGCGAAAGACGTCGATATCGGTGACGGGACGGTAACCATCGATCGTCAGACCGACGACGGCTACGACGTGGTGGCGTCAGGTCTGCCCGCTGTCATATCGGTGACGGCCGGCGTGGTCGAGCCTCGTTATCCCACCTTCAAAGGGATCATGGACGCCAAGAAGAAGCCGGTGGAACATCTGACGCTTGACGATCTCGGTGTCGAGACCTCGTCTGATCAGAAGGTCGTGTCAATCTCGGATGCGACTGAGAGAGAAGCGGGTCAGAAGATTGAAGACGACGGTGAGGCCTACCAGACCATTGTCGCTCTCCTCGAAGAGAGGAAGGTGATCTGAGATGGCGTCGGTGTGGGTGTTCATCGAAGAAGTCAATGCAACCCCGTCGGTCCTGGGACTCGAGCTTCTGACCAAGGCCAGAACGCTTGGCGATGTGACCGCTGTGTACCTCGGGACCGGGAGCGACGAAGCATTCGCCGTCCTGGGCGAGCACGGGGCCAACTCGGTGCTACACGCAGACAGCGGCGACCGACTCCCGGCGGGACCACTCGCCGCTGCCCTTGCCGACCGGATGGCCACCGAGCCGCCGGAACTGGTCTTGTTTGGCCAGGCCTACACGGACAGGGACGTGGCCGGACGTCTTGCCGCTCGATTGGGCGTCGGGGTTCTGGCCAATGCATCGGATGTCCGGCTGACTAACGAAGGGGTGGAGACGGATCACGAGATCTTTGGTGGCAGCCAGATCGCCACTGCCTCGGCATCGAACCGGCCTTTCCTGGTGCTGATTCGTCCCAAGTCGTTCTCCGCAGAAGCGACCGAAGGAGGGACCCCGTCGGTCGTCAGTCTCGATCTTCCCGATGTCGGCGACGCGGAGGCAAAGCTTGTCGAGTCACACGTCGAAGAGAGCGAAGGGCCACAGCTTGGTGATGCGACAGTCGTTGTCGCCGGGGGACGCGGTCTTGGTTCCCTCGAGGGTTACGGTCTCGTCGAGAAACTCGCCAAGCCGCTGGGAGCCGCCACCGGCGCCACACGGGCCATTGTCGACGCGGGCTGGGTCCCTTATGCGAAACAGGTTGGACAGACCGGCAAGACCGTCAAGCCTGACGTCTACATTGCCGTGGGCATCTCGGGAGCGATGCAGCATCTTGTCGGCATGAAGGACGCCGGCACGATCATCGCCATCAACAAGGATCCCGATGCCCCAATCTTCTCGGTGGCCGACCTCGGGATCGTTGGTGACGTCCACAAAGTGCTTCCACAACTGATCGAGGCGTTGGAGGGCCGCTGACCCGGTAGCCAGGAAAACGCGTAGGCTTCCCTTATGCGAGGGCTAGTCGCTTTTGCCGCGCTGACTCTGATAGTCAACACCGTGGCTGCTAGTGACGCCGCCCACTGGGGCGTTGGCTGAGGGTCAAAGGTTGAATTGGTGAGGCAACAGCTCTTCGAGGCTGTGCTCCCTGACGACTGAGCCATCCCCGGCGGTCACGATCACCTTCTCGACGCCGAATTCCGCCATTTCTTGACGGCAGTGGCCACACGGGTAGGCCCCTTCGATGTCTTCTGCGTCGATGCAGGCGACCGCAATACTGGCGATCTCTCGGACACCCTGGGAGACGGCTGTGTTGATGGCGGTGGACTCTGCGCACGAGGAGACCGGGTAGGAGGCGTTCTCGACATTGGCGCCCGTGAAGATCTCCCCGTCCACGCTCACCACAACGGCCCCAACCCGAAAGTGCGAGTACGGGGAGTATGAGCCCTCAGCAGCATCTCGTGCCGCCACAGCAAGTTCATCGTTGTTCATGATTCCTCCAGCAACGCTTCAACAAAGCTACCCGGGTCGAATTCCACCAGGTCGTCTAATCCCTCTCCCACCCCTATGAGCTTCACCGGAACTCCAAGATCCTTCTCCACGGCGATGATGATGCCGCCTCGGGCCGTGCTATCGAGCTTTGTCAGGATGATGCCCGTTACCGGCACCGTCTCCGCGAACTCGCGCACCTGGGCCAGACCATTCTGTCCCGCCGTCGCGTCCAGGATCAAGAGCACCTCATCGACGACACCGTCACCGGCGGCGACCCGGTGGATCTTGGCCAACTCCGCCATCAGATTCTTGTTTCCGTGGAGCCGCCCCGCCGTGTCGATGATCACGACATCGGTCCCCTTGGCTCGAGCCGAGGTCAGAGTGTCAAAGGCGACGGAGGCAGGGTCGCCGCCGGCCTGGCCTCCCACCACGTCGACTCCAACACGGTCTCCCCACGTCTGAAGTTGCTCAGCGGCGGCCGCCCGGTAAGTATCTGCTGCACCGAGAATGACGGTCTTGTCCTCGTCCTTGAGTCGTTTGGCCAGTTTGGCGACCGTCGTTGTCTTCCCGGTGCCGTTGACTCCCACCACCAGCCACACCGAGGTCTTGTTCTCGTGATGCAAAGAGCGGTCGACCTCCCCAAGCTCAGATCGAATACTTGATGACAACGCTGCTCTGGCTTCCTCGGGTGTCTGCGGATTGGTCGAACGGACACCATCCACTATGTGACTGGCTGCGTCGACGCCGACATCCGCAGCGAGGAGGGCGTCTTCGATCTCGCCCCACGTGGACTCGTCGATTCCCGAGCTCCACGCTTTGCGAAGAGCAACCCCAAGGGCGCCCGCCGTTCTTGCCAGCCTGTTCCCTTCGACAAGGGAACCCTCGGTCTCCCCTGACCGGCGAAACAACAACAGGCCGATGATTACCACCACGACGGCAATGACCAGGAGGACGACCAGTGTCGAGTTATCCATTCGGAATTGGAGCCTAAGCCACCTGTTCGGAAACGACCATCGCCATGTCCTTTCGGATGGCCTGTGACGAGCCACCGGGCTCCATGGTCACTCCATAGAGGACGTCGGCGGCTTCCATCGTCTGCTGTTGATGAGTCACGATGAGAAGCTGTGCTCTCTGTTTGAACTCGTCGACGATGCGGAGAAAGCGGCGCAGGTTGGTGTCGTCGAGGGCGGCCTCCACTTCGTCCAGGACGTAGAAGGGGCTCGGCCGGGCTTCGAACACGGCAAAGAGAAACGCCAGTGCCGCAAGGCTGCGCTCGCCACCCGAGAGCAGAGTCATCTGGCTGACCTTCTTCCCCAGTGGCTGGGCATCGATCGCCACACCTGAATGGCTGGTGTCGGCGTCAATCACCCGGAGCCTGCCACGTCCGCCGGGAAAGAGAACGGCGAAGTACCGCTCGTATGCTTCAGCGACCTCACTGAAAGCAGCATGGAAACGCTGCTCGATTTCTTCTTCCAGGGCGGTGATGACCTTTCGGAGCTCAGACCGGGATGACTCGATGTCACTCATCTGATCCGACAGGAAGGTGTGACGCTCATCCAACTCTGCGAACTCTTCGGCAGCCAGAGGGTTGATCGGCCCAAGCCGGCTCAGCTGCGCGCTCTTCGACTCGAGGAGCTCCTCGAGATTGGTGTCCTCGGGAAGGTCGGGTCGCGAAGCACCCATTGCCGCGTCGACATCGGAATCGGCATCACGTCGAATCGACTCGACAACAGCCTCTCGATGGAGACGAAGCTCCGCGAGTGTGACGTCGAGCTCGGCGGCGCGCTCCCGGGACTTGTTGATGGACGTGAGAAGTGAATCGTGCTCGTCGCGCGCAGCCTCGAGATCTCCGAGGGCTCCCTCGTTCTCAGTCCGCAGTCGAGTCTGGCGGTCTCTGAGCTCCTCGATCCGACGCGAAAGCACCGACAAGGCGCGACGGGCGAAGTCCTCTACCTCAGCGAGCTTGCCCGGGTCGGATTCCGACTCATGGCCGGAATCGAGTCGCTGTGCTTCGCCATCGATGCGGGCCAATCTCTCCTGAAGAAGACGTTCGCGTTCAACGATGCTTCGAAGTTTCCCCGCGGCATCCTGCCACTGGGAACGGCCTAGCTCGCGATCGGCTCCCACCTGGACACGACGCGCCTCCAGCTCGTCCCAGGCCCTCATCTGCTCCGCCTCTTCGCCTTCGAGGGCCTCGAGACGGGATCTCAACTCAGCAATCTGACGCCGGCCCTGGTCAATCGTGTCGGTCAATGCAGTCTTGCGCTCCTCCAACCTGGTCTGTTCCTCCTGAACTGAGTCGACCGACTTCTGGAGACTCCGCATGGCTTCTGATCGTCCGGCCAATCCGGCCTCCGCCGCCTCGAGTCTTTCAAGAGCCGACCTCTCCAGTTCGCGGCTTGCGTCAAAGTCACGTCGAGCGGCATTGTGAATCGACTCCGCGCGAGCCAGTGCTGTCGACGATCTTTCAAGTGCTACCTCTGCCACCTCCAACATTGCCACTCCAGCGCCGTCTGGATTGGCGATGTGCACGCCATAGACGGAGATGAGATCGCCCTCCGGAGTAACCGCACGGAGAGCCGGGTACTTGGCAATGAGGTCCCATCCGCTCACCCAACCTTCGACCAGGACGACATCACCTAGAAGCCGTGTGGCCAAACCCGGATGGGCCCCGGGCCCGAGCCGATCGATCAGGGCGTCCACACCGAGGTTTGCGGCGACTTCCTTTGCCGGAGCGGAGCCCTCAGACATGGCCGATACCACCGGAACAGACCCTCCGCCGGACCCCTTCACACTCTCAACGACATTGCGGACAGCATCAACATTCTCGAACGCGACCGCATTCACCCAACGACCAAGGGCAGCGTCGACGGCAGCCTCCATTCCCTCAGGAATGTCGAGTTGGGATGTCAGGGATCCGACAACTCCTCTGGCCCCTTCCGCCAACTTGCGCGCTTCGACGTCGAAGCTGCCTTCGATGCCGGCCTTGATGGCATCCACCCTGGCTTCCGTTGAGGCCACTTCCAAACGACTGCCACCCCTGGTCTCCTCGGCCGCAGACCAGGCCTCCTGGTCTGCTACTCGCCGGGTCGAGGCGTCGTCATAGATCGCCTGAATAGAGGTGAGCTCCTCGTCGATTTTCTGGATCTCCTCGTTGATTCGGTCCACTTCGGCTGTTTCGTCACGTCTCTGGGAGGCGAGTACCTCGAGTCGGTGAGTTACCCCCTTCCGCTCGCGCTCATCGCGAACCTGGGCCGACTCCAAAGCGCTGACCTCTCCTCGGGCAGCGGCGAGGGCCCCCTCTGACGAAAGAGCGCTCTGGGTGGCAACGGCACGCTCTTCGTCTTCAAGCCGACGGAACCTCGACTCGGCGGCATCGGCCACCGACGCCGCCTCCCGGCGATCCCCATCAATGGAGACAAGCTCCGCGTTGATGGCTTGTTTCTCGTTCTCGAGGTCATCCCGCCGCTCAACCACCGCCTCACGCCGGCCGCTGACAGCGCGACGGCGCTCGTTGGCGACTGAGGTGACACTTCGAAGACGCTCACTAGTCGTCTCCAGCAACGCGGCAGCGGACGTGTCGCGATCGAGGTCGACTCTCACCTGGCCTGCCGTTTCGGTGAGTGCGGCCAGCCTGGTGGACAGATTTTCAACCCTGCGACGATCAACGTCGAGGTTTTCGTGGAGCCGGGACTTCTCTGAGGTAGCGATTGTGAGATCTCGATCGTGATAGGCCAGGGCCTCACCGCCCAGGTAGAGCCGGAGGGCCTTCACTTCACCCTTCAGGCCGTCGTATCGCTCGGTGGCGCGCGCTTGTCGCCGCAGCGGGCGCATCTGACGTTCAATCTCACCGAGCAGGTCGTGAAGACGAACAAGGTCATCGTCGGTTCTCTCCAGACGGCGTTCGGAGCGTTCCTTGCGTCGACGGTGTTTGAGAATTCCGGCTGCCTCCTCGATAACGGCACGGTGCTCCTCGGGTGAGGCGTTGAGCACGGTGCCGATCTCACCCTGGCCGATGATCACATGCTGGTGACGCCCGACACCGGAATCGGAGAGCAGATCCTGGATGTCGAGAAGACGACAGTTCACACCGTTGAGCTCGTAATCGCTCGAGCCATCTCGATAGAGCCGCCTCGTGATCGAGACCTCATCGAGATCGAGGTCGATCATGCGCTCAGCGTTATCAACAACCAGGGTCACCTCTGCCCTACCCAGCGAAGGACGGGTCGCCGTGCCCGCAAAGATGACATCCTCCATCCTCTGGGTGCGGAGAGTCTTGGTGGACTGCGTGCCCAGCACCCATGACAGGGCGTCGACCAGATTGGACTTACCCGAGCCGTTGGGGCCAACGACAACCGTTACGCCCGGACGGAACTCGAGACGCGTGCGGTCGGCAAACGACTTGAATCCTGTGAGTTTCAGTGATTTCAGATACACAGCTGACTACCTGGCTAATGACACGTCTGTGATTGCCCGGTCAGGCTAACGAAAACCAGTTGTCTAGCCGGTTATTGCCACATTTGGATGGATGAAGAAATCGGTCAGGGTCACATCGGGTTGCGCCGTCTCCGACTCGACCCCACTGACCACCGACAGCGACGGGCCGGCCCAGGCCCAAGTGATCAACCGATCAAGAGCTTCGGTTTCCCCCTGAGCAAACAACTCGACCCTACCGTCCGGGAGATTGCGCACCCACCCGGCCAGATCGAGTGATCGGGCAACACTCCGACACGACTGCCGATAGCCGACTTCCTGGACCCGGCCGCTCACCCACGCATGGACCGCTCTCTGGGTCATTGCCTCTGGCACCGGGGACAGAAATGAGTTGATCGTGCCCTGACAACAATCCTCTGGACAGGTGTGCCACACCTGAGACATGGCTCATCTGTCCTGGCATAGACACCGAGACGGCCCAGGTTGTCCCCGGCCTGGCCGTCGGGAAGCAAGTAGGCCAGATCGTCGAGAGTGGTTCCTCCACTATCTATCGCCTCAGACAGGACTCTGCGTATGGCCACGAGCAACCCGGCGACTTCGGTTGCTTCGAGATCTCCTCCCGGTGTCAGAGGATGGATCCTGGCGAGATGAAGGGCTTCGTCGGCATAGATGTTGCCGAGGCCGGCGATGGGCCTCTGGTCCAGAAGGAGAGCCTTGATGGGAGCGGTTCGACCCTTCAGAGTCTTCATCAGAGTCGGGGCAGTCGGAGGATCCAGCCAGGCATCGGGGCCGAGTCTGGAAAGATTGGAGTCTGCAAGCTCATCCTCATCGAACACCGCGATGAAGCCAAACGTTCGGGGATCGATGAAGCTGATCTCGGCCCCATCGTCGAGCATCGCCACAAAGTGGGTGTGTGGGACCTCTTCGGTATTCCTTGCGCCTGTGCCGCCGGCAATGCTGAAGCGTCCCGACATTCCCAGATGGGCGACCATCGTGTAGCCGTCATCCAACCCGACGACCAGAAACTTGCCGCGCCGACCGACCGAGTCCACCCGCCTCCCCGACAGGCGGGACTCGATCTCACCCGTCGTTGCGTTATAACGGGCAGTGCGGTCATGAGTCACCCGAACACTCTGAAGCTTCCTACCCACCATGGCTTTCTCGAGATGTCGTCTTGTGATTTCGACTTCGGGTAATTCGGGCAGAGATGCCTCCATTGAGAGCCGGATTACGGTACCCATCCCCATGCAGATAGTCCCACGCCGATTTGGCCAGGTACTTGGAGACGCCCTCAACAGCTTGGCCAGAACCTGGAAACCTCTCGCCTCCACGGCCCTCATCGTCTTCATACCAGTCGGCGTCCTCACGTTTCTCGCCTTCCGGATGACGGGTGCGATCGACTTTCTCGAGCTTGTGTTCGATGACCCTGCGGCCCTCAACAATCTCCCACCCGATGTGTTCCTCGAAGTCTCGCAACCGTTCATACGAGCCGTTGCCATCGCCGTTGTGCTCCAGTCGGTAGCCACACTCTTTGTGTATCTAGCCGTCCACCACATTGTTGCCTCGGACATGTCCGGGCGGTCAGTCTCCGGTCGAGCGGCGAGACGGTATGCGTTGGGTCGCATGGCGGCTGGTTTTGTCGCCGCACTCGTTGCCCTCATCGTGATCGGAGCGATCATGGGTCTGGGCCTGGCAATCTGGCTTGTCCCGTTCGCACTGGTCGGCACTCCCAACGCCACGAGCAGTCTGCTGGCAGTGGTCCTTCTATTGGCTTTCGTAGGCCCCGGTATCTGGGTTCTCATCTCCTTCTCCATGACGACCGCGGTGATAGCCATCGAGAAGGCGGGGCCGATCCAAGCCCTCCTGCGAAGTATCAGCCTGGTGAAAGGACGATGGTGGCCGACGCTCGGCTTTCTGCTGCTAGTCAGTCTTCTGGGATCTGTGGCGATTCAACTGATCCAACTGGTGGCGATTCCTCTATCGGTGGTCGGAGACCTTGGTAGCGGAGTCTCGTTGGTTTCGGCTTTGGGCATAGGAGCCCAGGGACTGATAGTGGCCGCCATCGGCGCCATGTATACGGTGTGGTACGTAGACCTGAGGGCACGCCGGGAAGAACTTCTCAGCGAGGACCTCCGGTAGAAACGGCATTTGAGGACGCGGCAGATCATCCTGCTTCTGCTGAGTCAACGAGCCGGTGAACGCTGCGTGTCATATGTTGGATTATCGCCTTTGGGTCTTCTGCGTCCTCGGCCAGGTCGTAGGCCGAGAAGATGAGCCGGTAAAGGATCGCCCCGTCAATGGATGGGTCGAGGTCGACTGAGAAAGAGCCGTCGGCCACGCCTTGTCTCACGATTCCGATGACCAGTCGCTCGATCTGCTCGGCGTGATTACGCGCCGCTTCACGAGCTTGTGGCGGAAGTGATTGTTCGTATTGGGTTGGTGACGGGTGCCCTGCTGCTGCCCCTTCGAGGATCATGGCAACCAAGGAGTCGACCTGTTCGCTGGGTGTTCCCACACTGGTGAGCTCGTTGATGTGGGCTTCGACGCCGGCGCTGGATGTCATCGCTGCCGTGAGTACCGAGTCAATGTCCGGGTAGTAGCGGTAGAGGGTTTGTCGGGATATTCCAGCCTTGTCTGCGATCGATGACATGGTCAGCCCGGACATTCCGTCGGTTGCGACTATTGCTAATGCCGCCATGGCAATTTGGTCAGCTTGTCGAGCTTTGTGTTCAGACAGACTCTCATCCCAAAGGTCGTCCTTTGTATCTGGTGACATCAGGTTGACTATCTCAGCCGGCACGCCGGTAGGAACGGACAGCCAGAGAGGCGAAGACAACGACCAAACCGATCGACCAAGCGATTGTGAGCATCACCGACTCGATGGCGTCCGTCCCGCCTGAGAGTGCTCGCACTGCTTCGGTCGCCACGCTGATCGGTTGGTTGTCGGCGAACGCTTTGAGCCAGGATGGCATGGCGTCGGTCGGTGTGAACACGTTCGAGGCGAACATGAGCGGAAACAGCCAGAACATGGTCAGCATCGAAACCATTTCGGCGTTCTGCACTTTGGCTCCAATTGCTGCGTTGATCCACGAAAACGCATATCCAATGACGGCTGCCACCAGAACGGCTCCGATTCCTCCGGCCAGGCTGTCGAACCGGAATCCGAGGAGATGCCCGAATGTGGCGAGAAGCACCAAGCCGACGAAGTTTCGGACACCGTCGGCGATGGTGCGGCCCGCCAGAACGGAGAGTTGGCTCATCGGGAGCGACCGGAATCGGTCGGTGACTCCTTCTGAAAGGTCGAGCGCTAAACCGGACCCGGTCTGTGTTGATCCATTCAACGCTGTGATCACCAGGACCCCGGGGACCAGGAATTGGATGTAATCAATACCGGCTCCAGCTTCGATTACTCCGCCAAAAACGTAGTAGAAGAGAAGGAGGAAGAAGATGCCCATGATCAGACTGAAGGTGAGGGCTTCGGGTTGACGCATGACTCGCATCAGGTCACGACGGGCCATCGTTCCCAGGTCGGTGAAGAAGCTCGCTCCTGACGTTGGGTTGTTTGGGGACGTCACCGGTGTGATTGAGGTGGTCATCTGGTTTCCTTTCAGGAGGCGTCGGTGAATGCCATGAAGACATCGTCCAGAGTGGGCTTGGCGAGGCTGAAGTCATCCAGTTCGACACCAGCATCTCGTATTGAACCGAGAACGGCCAGGCTCTTTGCTGAGCTCCCTACGGGAACGTGAATGGTCTTTTCATCGATCACGCGCGCTTCGCCGCCGTTGATAACAGCCACAACTCGCTCCACGTCTACCGCATCGGACACTCGAACGTGAAGCACATCCCTGCCCAGTTGGTTCTTCAAGTCCGCCTGTGACCCCTGTGCCACCACCTTCCCCTTATCGATGAGGATGATCCGGTCGGCAAGCTGGTCGGCTTCGTCGAGGTACTGCGTGGTGAGGATCACAGCCGCCCCCTTGTCGGCGAGCAACCGAATCTCCTCCCAAACTTCGGCTCGGCTTCTAGGGTCGAGACCTGTGGTCGGCTCATCCAAGAAGATGGCTGCCGGATTGGCGATTAGCGCAGCAACGATGTCAACTCTTCGATGCTGACCCCCGGACAATGTCCCCACCGGCTGGTCAGCGAACTCGGTGAGCCGGAACTTCTCGATCAGATCCTCGACACGGTTCTTCCTCTCCGACTTGGGAAGGTGGTAGAGCCGGGCAAATAGGTCAAGGTTCTCGCGAGTCGTGAGCTTGTCGTCTACTGCAGCGGCCTGTCCGGCGAGTCCGATCGATCGTCTGACTTTGTCACCTTCGGTGACGACATCAAACGATCCGACCGATGCCGAACCGCCCTCGATCGAGGTCAGAGTGGTCAGCATCTTGATCGTGGTCGTCTTTCCTGCTCCATTAGGGCCAAGCAGACCGACTACTTCGCCCGATGAAACGTGGAGGCTCAGATTCTCGACGGCCACGACGTCGCCGAAGGTCTTGTGGAGGTTGCGAGCCTCGACCACCCGTTCCCCAAACTGTGCTGCAAGTGACATAGTGTCATACTATAGCAACATAGTGTAAGACCTCTGGAGGAACCCCTCAGCGAGGACCTTCGCTGAGAAAGGCGAGTGCCTCCTCGGCGGCTGACTGCTCGGCAGCCTTTTTCGACCGCCCCTCACCCGACCCCAAACGAGTGCCCTCAACGTAGACAGTCGCCTTGAAGTGACGGCTGTGGTCAGGACCGCTGCCTTCAACCTCGTAGGCCGGTCTTGTGTCATCACGGGCGAGCTGCTCCTGGAGCCGGGTCTTGAAGTCCTTTATGCCTGGGCTTTTTGCCCTGTCGGCAACCTGGTCGGACCAGAGCGACAGGATGATCTCGCCGACAGCGTCGATTCCGGCATCGAGATAGACCGCTCCGAGTATCGCTTCAACACCGTCGGCGAGAATCGAGTCCTTCTCGCGGCCACCCGTTCGCTCCTCTCCGGGAGCAAGCTCGATGTGTCTCCCGAGGTCCAGTGATTTGGCAACCTCCGCGAGGGCGGGGCCGCTGACAACGGCAGCCCGGACCTTTGCCATCTGCCCTTCTGCCAAGTGGGGATACGACTCGTACAGCAGATCCGTGATCACAAGCTGAAGAACGGCGTCTCCGAGAAACTCGAGACGCTCGTTGTCGTTTCGAGACGGATCCTCTGAGCTGACCGACCGATGGGTAAGCGCGAGGCGAAGCAGTTCAGCGTTCGCAAAGGAGTAGCGCAGCTTGTCCTCGAGGGTCATGCCAACTGTTCAGCCAGCCGTCCTGCCAGGTCGCCCTCAGCGCCGTCCTTGGCCAGGGCAAGCGCGTTTGAGATAGCCACCCGGCTCGAGTTGCCATGGGCCATCACAGCAACCCCTTTCACACCAAGAAGCTGTGCACCACCATAGGTTTCGTAATCCAGAATCTCCCAGACAGCCTCCACAGCGGGAAAGACTTGCTCCTGAACATCCGGCGACAGCTTCGAAACAGCTTCCAGCAGGTATTGGCTGACGAGCTTCGCCGTCCCTTCCGTCGTCTTGAGAAAGACATTGCCGGTGAAGCCATCGGTGACGATGACGTCCGCCCTGTCTGTCGCAATGTCCCGACCTTCGAGATTTCCCACAAAATTGGTCGGGCCGGATTCAAGCATGTCATAGGCCGCTCGCTCCAGGTCACGCCCCTTTCCCTTCTCCTCCCCGATGGAGAGAAGACCGACGCGGGGATCCTTCACGCCGAACAGCGCCTCGGCCGCCACCGAGCCCATAATCCCAAACTGAGCGAGTTGCTCAGGTTTCACGTCAGTATTGGCGCCGGAGTCCAGCACGAGGGTGGGCGTTCCCGGGGTTGGAAATAGCGTGGCGATAGCGGGACGCGCAACACCTTTGATTCGTCCAATGATTATTGCAGCCGCAGCCATGGCTGCTCCTGTTGAGCCAGCGGAAACGAACCCGTCAGCGGACCCTTCCGCGACAAGTCTTGCCACGACGTTTATTGACGCCTCGGGCTTTTCTCTGAGCGCCCGGCCAGGCTCGTCTCCCATGCCAATGACGTCGACCGCATCAACAATCGGAAGAAGGGTGTCGTGCTTGGATAGCTCGACCTCGAGAGCCTGGTGATCGCCCACCAGCACCACATCCACACCGTCGCGCGCCGCCTCAACCGCGCCGGCAACGGTCTCGGATGGGGCGTGGTCGCCCCCCATGGCGTCGAGGGCGATGCGGGCCAATTCTCCTAGTGTCCTGTCCGGTTGTTCCGTTGATGAAGTCGGCGAGGGCTGGGCGCTGGTCGCAAGGCCGAGGACGCAGGCACTTAATCGGTGTCGAGTACTTCGCGGCCGGCGTATGTACCGCACTCACGACAGGCGCGGTGAGGAAGTTTTGGCTTGCCACACTGCTCGCACGCCACACTGGCTGGAGCGGAGACCTTCCAGGCCGCCTTGCGCTGACGGGTTCGTGAGCGCGACATCTTCTTCTTGGGCACCGCCATGTCGGGCACTCCTTGGTTCTCAGGATTCGAATAGGTCTTTCAGGACGGCGAAGGGAGAGCCAGAGTCCTCTCCATGCCCGTCACAGGGGTCACTATTCAAGTCGGTTCCGCAGATTGGGCAAAGTCCCTTGCAGTCTTCTCGACATAGTGGGGTCGCCGGAATGCTCAAGGCCAACTCATCGGTGGCAACGCTCCCGACATCGATCTCCTTGTCGACGATTGCGTAGCCATCCTCATCCGGTGTCACCGAGAAGTGCTGCAAGCTCTCCGTCTCCAGTTGACGTTCCCACTCCGTGAGACAACGAACACACGTGAGACGGGCATTCGCAGCCACCCGAAACCTGGCCTGGACGCCATCGATCGTCCCGGTAACCACACCGGTGACCACAATGGGGCCTTTGACCGTTGAATCACCCAGCCGAAGGGAAACGTCGCGACTCCCGGCGAAGCTCCGTTCCTTCTCCAGGTGTCCGGCCAGGTCACCAATGCTGATGACCAAGTCGGCGCTCATGTCAGATCGGGACTTCGGGTGAACGGGGTCTGGCTTGGTGGAGCTCGCTTCGCGCGGCCTGGCACTGGGCCATAATGTCTTCGAGGAGTCCCTCGACGCGCTGCAGCTTCTTCTCGATCTCGTCTTCGGTCTCCAGTCGGAGACGCCGGGCATCACCTTCGGCCCGGCGGACGAGGATGTTGGCCTCCTCCACTGCCTCGGCGACGATGTTCGAATCCGAAACCATCTCGTCTGCCTCGGTTCGGGCCTTCTCCATGATCTCGCGGGCTTTCTCATTCGTCCGGGAAATGAAGGCCTCGCGCTCGCGGACCATCCAACGGGCTGCTCGCAGCTCGTCTGGAAGGCTCTCCCGAAGCTTCTCGAGAAGACCGAGATGGGCATCCCGGTCGACAAGGGCATTGGACGACAATGGCATCGTCTTCGCCTCGTGTAGATGGACCATCAGCTCATCAACGATGTCGAGAATGTCGGATGGCTCTGGACGGCCGGAGACGTCCACTACAACTTCGTCGCCGATATCTATCTGTGTGTCTTGGGTCATGACAACCGCTCCTTCAGTGCGTTCTCCACCACGTCGGGGACCAGACCGCTCATCGATCCACCGAGCCTTGCAACCTCTTTGACCAGCGTCGAAGAAATGAACCCGTGCTCCGGGTGGGCAGGCATGAACACCGTCTCCATCCCGGTCAGATGTCTGTTCATCTGAGCCATCTGATTCTCATACTCATAATCGTCGACCGTCCGCAGCCCTTTGACGACAACGTCTGCACCGACCTCCCTCACATGGTCGACCAGCAAACCGCCGAACACGGTGACTTCGACATCGTCACCATGGATCCCGGTGATCATCCCCACACGCTCTTCCACGCTGAACAGAGAGCTCTTGGAAGGGTTGTCGATCACCGAGACAACAACGCGGTCGAACGCGGAAACGACACGATTGATCACATCGACATGCCCATTCGTCGGCGGGTCGAAGCTGCCGGGACACAATGCGGTTGTCATTTTGCGCTTTCTACCTTCTCGTACCTGAGGATTCTGGTATCTCCGTAACGCCTATCCGTGGCAACTCGCCATGTTTTGGGGGCATCGGGAATCCTGTCGGTGTGGCGACGGGACACGACAACCTCGGCATTCGGCAACAAGAGCCGGTCGAGGGTCGTCAGATCCCTCTCCATGATACCTGTGTCCTGGTCCCAGGGCGGGTCCATGAAGACAAGGTCGAATCGATCATCGCACCTGTTCAGGAAGCTCTCCACGGTGGCTTCGATCACTCTTCCGCCCAGATCGACAGTTGTGATGTTCGACCTCAGCGTGATCAGGGCCTTGCGCCCGTTCTCGACGAAGACCACCGACCCTGCGCCTCTCGACAACGCCTCCAACCCAAAGGATCCTGACCCTGCGTAGAGGTCGGCCACGACGGCTTCGTTGACCCAACTCCCGATAGCGGAGAAGACTGCCTCTCTCGCCCGATCGGTGACAGGCCGTGTTCGGCTCGTGTCCGGCGCCTTGATCCGCCTCCCTCGCGCACTCCCGGCAATGATCCTCATGAGCGCCCCATTAGCTGACGAATAGCCAATCGACGGAGTCCCCGAGCATTCCCTTGACCTCTCCGACCAGATCGGGGTGTCTTGCCAGATGTGGATCGGAGTCAACAAGACCGAAAGCATCCCTTCTCGCCGCCACCAGCAACTCGAAATCCGCGAGGATGTCGGCGAGTTTCAGGTCTTTGACTCCCGATTGACGCGTGCCGAAGACCGTGCCCTGCCCACGGATAGCCAGATCCTCTTCGGCCAGCCGAAAACCGTCGTTCGTGGCCACCATCGCGGCAAGACGCCCCTCCCCCTCCTCGGTGGTTGCGTCTGCGATCAGCAGACAGGTACCGGCGTGCTCCCCACGCCCGACTCTGCCTCTGAGCTGGTGGAGTTGGCTCAGACCGAAGCGGTCAGCATCTTCGATGACCATCACCGTGGCGTTGGGGATGTCGATACCGACTTCGATCACAGTGGTGGAGACCAGGACATCGAGATCGCCATCCCTGAAGTCGCCCATGACCGTCTCTTTCTCGGCAGACCGCAGTTGACCGTGGATGAGACCGACTCGAAGATCCGGCAGCAGACCGGAGAGTCGCCCGTGCTCGGCAACGGCGGACGCCGCCTCCACCTTCGGGCTGTCCTCGACCAATGGGCACACGACAAATGCTTGACGCCCCTGGGCAACCTCTTTGTCGATGAGACTCCACGCAGTGCCTTCCTCCGTCTTGGCGAGGAGAGTGGTGGCTACAGGCTCGCGTCCCGGGGGCATCTCGTCGATGACCGACACATCGAGATCCCCGTAAAGGGTCATCGAAAGGGTCCGCGGGATCGGTGTGGCGGTCATTATCAGAATATCGGGATCCACCAGATCGGCCTTCTCCTTGAGCTGGACACGTTGCGCAACGCCAAACCGGTGCTGTTCGTCGACCACGACAACACCGAGATTGTGAAAGTGGACGCCCTCCTGAATGAGGGCGTGGGTGCCGACCACCAGATCAACCTGACCCGTCGCGATGTCCTCGAGAAGCTCGGCCTTCGTTATCCCGGGTCGGTAGTTGGCAGTGGCAACGGATCCGGTGAGAAGGCCAAGTCGGACCATGGGCTCCCCACGTTCGAACAGACTTTCCATGCCCATCCGGGCTCCGGCGCCCTGAAGACCGGGCGACAAACCGGCATCGGCAAGAAGCTCACGGACTCCCAGATAGTGCTGACCGGCCAGAACCTCCGTTGGTGCCATGATCGCACCCTGCCAACCACCTTCGATGCCGTGAAGCAACGTGGACACCGCAACCACCGTCTTGCCCGATCCGACCTCGCCTTGAAGCAGCCGGTGCATCGGGTGGGCCATTCTCAGATCGGCCTCGATCTCGCTCAGAACCCTGATCTGGGCCGATGTGAGGCTGTAGGGCAAACCTCCGAGAAATCGTTGAACGAGTTCACCCGACACCTCGTGGGCGACACCGGTTGCCTCGATTATCTGCTTGCGTTTCTGGACTGCGAGAGCCAGCTCGAGTCGAAACAACTCGTCGTACACAAGCCGGGCGCGGGCGGGACCCACATCCTCGATCGTCTCGGGGAAGTGGATAGTCCCGAATGCACGGTCCCGGTCTATCAATCCGTGCGCCTCGATGAACTCCGGAGGAACGACATCGGTGATGGGTCGCGAGCGAAGCAGCGCATTGTGGATCGAACGTCGCATGATCCCCGGGCTCACCTGCCCCACCGATCCGTGGATCGGCACAATCCGGCCTGTAATGAGACTCTCCGAAGGCGCGTCGAGAACGTCGACCGCCGGGCTCTTCATCTGCAATGCGCCACGAAACGACTCGACGACGCCGGAGAGGGCCACCTGTGCACCCTCCGTCAGCTGACGCTTCCGAAAGGTCTGGTTGAACCAGACCGCCTTGATAGTGGCGCTCTCGTCGGCGATTCGGGCTTCGATGATCGCCAGATTGCGTCGGGGGCGGCGCATGGACACCGATTGCACCTCCCCGATCACGGTTACCTCAGAACCGATTGGAATCGAGGCGATCGGCGACTTCATGGAGCGATCGATGTAGCGGCGTGGCACATGATGAAGCAGATCGGCCACACTGTCGATGCCCGCCTTCGCCAGAGCCTGGGACCGCTTGCCTGCCAGACCCTTCACTTCGGCGGTGCCTACCTGGGAGAGACGGCTCAGAGATGCCATGCGCGCACGGTAACGGTCGAGTGGGACTTGATAGGGAAGGTCGCTATGATTCGGGCTCGGTCGAACCGGATTGACCAATTCCGTCTGGTTCCCTCTCTATTTTCACGGAGCACTCAGTCATGTCTTATCGGTGTGAGATCTGCGGCAAGGAGCCGAGCTACGGCAAGTCCGTGAGCTTCTCCCATAAACGCAACAATCGCCGCTGGCTGCCCAACATCCAGAAGATCCGTGTCAAGCACGGTTCCAACACCCGCAAGGCCCGTGTCTGCACTTCGTGCATCCGGGCGGGCAAAGTAGTCAAGGCCTGAAACGATGGATCAGGGCGTCGTCAAGACCTACGACCCCGTGACCGGTGCCGGAATCGTGGTTCGCGACATCGACCGCGTGGAGGCATATCTTCGACCAGGCTCACTCGATGGGTCAGTGTTCCGCACGCTCCGTCAGGGACAGCGTGTCCTGTTCGATTCCGTCGAGGACGACGGTCGCACCTTCGTCTCCTCCCTTCGGCTGGGACAGGACGGCTACTGATCCACTAGTGTCGCTCGCCCCAGAGAGCGTTAGGAGGCTCAGTTGGTCCAGGCTTATGTCCTGATCCAGACGGAGGTCGGCAAGGCCGCCGTCGTGGCAGAAGAAGTACGCGAGATCATCGGCGTCGAGAGCGCCGACGATGTGACCGGTCCCTACGACGTCATCGTCAAGGCGACTAGCGAGGACGTCGACTCGCTCGGCAAGCTCGTAGTGGCCAAAATCCAGGCAGTGGACGGCATTACGCGCACTCTCACCTGCCCGGTGGTGCACCTCTAGATCTCAGACAAAGGAACTCGGGGCACTAGCCCAGTTTGGAGGCGATCGTCCCGGCACTGCGTAGTGCGGTGCCGTCGCTTCCGGCGACCGAGAACACTCTTGTTGGCGCGCTCTCTGCCTCTGCCACCATGTCCTCGAAGAGTTGACGCCGGGTGAGCGGCGGCTCGACCCACAGATACGCCGCCATCGACCCCGGGATCGTATTGACCTCGTTCACGACCAATTCTCCATCATTCTCGAGGTAGTCGATTCGGGCGATGCCACGCAGGTCAGCCACCTCGGTGACGCGTCGGGACAACTCGTGTAAGGCCTTCGCGACACTCTCATCGAGTGACGCCGGGAGTTGGCGGCCGCTGCTCGGCTCGCCACCCCAGGCCAGGTACTTCTGGTCATAGGAGTAGATCCCGCCGTCGGATCGCGCCGGCGCCTCGATCGCCGATACCTGCCAATCGGGATGAGTACGGACCGCCACTTGAAGGTCCCGGCTGCCGACGAGAAACGGCTCGACGACCGCTCCTTGGTCTAGAAAACTCGACGATCGTTTCAGGGCCAGGACCGTGGCCCAGTCATCAGCCACTTCTATGCCTATGGACGACCCGCCGAATCGAGGCTTGACGATGTAAGGAGAGGGGAACTCGGGAGGGGGCTCCATGCCGGTGGAGACCATGGTCCGCGGAAGGGTCGGCAGACCCGCCGATGCCATTGCCGCTCCGAAAGCAAGCTTGTCCATGCACAGGGCCGATGCTGCCTGGCCCGGTCCCGTATAACGAAGGCCGGCCAGGTCGAGCAGGCCTTGAAGTGTCCCGTCCTCGCCGGGGCCACCATGACATGCGATGAACACCACACTGAGACCGAGGGGCTTCTTCTTGACGACAAAGCCCTGCCCCGGAGAAACGACAAACGAGACTTCCCGGGCCTTGGCAGGCACACCGTCGGCAAAGTCCCCTGCTTCGAGATCGGACCGAACCAGATACCACTCACCGGACTTCGACCAGTAGACGGCATCCACGTCCCCGAGGGCGCGTGCCACCTGGAGACCGGTCAGGACCGAGATGTCATGCTCGTCTGACGGTCCTCCGAATACCACCGCAGGCTTGCTCATCTAGTGCTGGCTCTCATGGGTAGTGATCGGGGAGATCGTTCTCGTACAGAACCGCATCGCCCGGTCCGAGGGTTCCCCGGATCCATGCAACCGCCTCCTCCCGATCGTCCACGACGGTAACCGACGCCCGGCCGTTGGCAGAACCCTGGACTAGAGCCTCACGGTTGGTCTTGCCCACGACGATGAAATAGTCGACCACACCGGCGGCTGCCGAAGCGAAAGCCCTGTTTTCTTTCGCCTGAACCGGCCCGAGCTCGACCATGCCTGGTGTCACCACGGCCAACTTCCCTGCACTCCCCACGTCCTGGAGCAACTCGAGAGCCCTTTCTGCGCCGGCCGGATTGGAATTGAATGTGTCATCGACGATGGAGAACCCTGATTCGGAAACTGTGACCGTTTGACGATGATCGGTGGTCGGCAATGTGGCGGACCGCCCCACCAAGCTCTCAAGGTCGACGCCCAGGGCCAAACAAATGCCCAAGGCCACGGCGAGATTCGCCGGGAACACATCGTCGGGAGCCGATGCGATGACCCGTCCGTCCAATCGAACTGAGCCGTCTGCCACTACCACCCGCCCTTGCTCGCCTGTGGAGACCTCGATGATGCCCATCGATCCGGCTTGTTCTCTCGCCAGTCGAGCCAGAAGAGGGTGGTCGACACAGATCACACCAATTTCTGCCTTGTCGAGGATTTCGGCCTTGGCCGAGACGATGCGCTCCTCGGTTCGAAACCTCTCGAGATGGACGGGGCCAATGGCGACCATTGCCGCCACCCGCGGCGGAATCCATTCGCACAGCTTTGCGATCTCACCGGGGCCATAGGTACCCATCTCGGCGACGAACACCTCGGTACCGGGAGTAAGGCTCTCATTGATGGCTCGTGCCAGCCCCATTCGGTTGTTGAAAGAGGCAGGGCTGACGACCGTTCGTTTCGTTCCGTCCAGTAGATGGCCCAGATAGTTCTTGGTTGTCGTCTTCCCGTACGAGCCAGTGATCGCCACAACTTCGGCTCTGACTGCCTCGAGTTTGCGACCAGCCTTGCCGACCCACTTCGAGCCGAGCAGACCCTCCAACGGTTTGAGCGCCAAGAGGGCAAAGTCGACAATGACGGGCAGGGCGAATAGCCCGACAGCGATCATGACCGGGCTTCCCGATCGCCCTCCGAGGTAGTAAACACCGACGAGGATGATCCCCGAAACAAACGCCACCCGCTTCAATCGGCCCGTCCAGACAAGCGGACTCGTCGTGCCTTTGATGCCAAGCCCAATCGGACCGATCTGGCCTATCGCCACCAGAAATCCGAACCAGGTGTTCCAGAACGTCCCGATGATGCCGACCAACCCCAGGGCAAACAGCCCGAGGTTGGAAGATCCGTTGGTCCACCATCGCCACGCAAACCGGCTGACGGAGGGCGCGAGATAGTGCTCCCGCTGCGCGATCCGTAGCCAGCGAAGACCCGCGGGGATCGAGGCGACCCCACAGACGGCCGCAAGCACCCAGATCATTCCATGACCGAATCTATTGCCTTGCGGAGTTCCTTCGGAGCTTCGATTGGGACGTGATGTCCCACGCCCTCGAGCACCCTCAGGTCGACGTCACCGTCGGCCTGGTCTATCACGCTGGCAGTCATCTCAGCCACCGAGACGGGTACCTCGTCATCCAACTGACCCCAGAGCAGCACGACCGGGGACTGCATATCCCTCAGTTGCGGTTCGTAGCTCTCGTTCACCACCTTCACCAAAATGTCCCGCATGACGCCGGGCGCCGATCTGTAGTCGTCGGAGCCACTTTTCCTGCGAAGACTCTCCATGCGCCGATCTGAAACCATGCCGATCCTGTTGAGCGATCTGACAATCCTGTAGGAGACCCTCGGCCGGCGACCAACCCCTGATCGAACGATCGGCGCACCCATGAGGATGACCGGGCCGATCTCGTCCGGGCGTCGCGCGGCCAGACACACCGCGATTCTCCCGCCGAAGGAATGACCGATCAGGACGGGAGGCCTATCGAATTCCGTCAGCATCTCAGAGAGAATGTCTGCATAACCCTCGGCGCCAATGACGTCGGCGGGAGGAGGCGACGCGCCAAAGCCCGGAAGATCCGGGGCAAAGGCCGAAATACCCGTCAGGCTGTTCTTGAAGTCGGCCCCATGCCGACCCCACCCATGAAGGGCAAGAACACGTGGCGGTCCTTCGCCGAACACCTCGGCAAAAACTGCGCCGTCAACGAATGACCGTAAAGCCAAGGATCAATCCTCGATCTGACAGGAAGAAACGCCGAGAATACAGGGAGGAGAAGCCAAACCAATGACCACCGAAGACATCCAACCGACTATCCACGAGTCGATGGCCCGATTTCGGGCCTCACTGCTTCGTCGTGCCTCTGCTGTGGCTTGGGTGGTTCTCATCATCATCGGCGCTCAGGCTGTTCGCAGCGAGATCTTCGCGGTGCCGGCGTTCTACATTCCGATGGCAGGTCTGGCTGTCCTGTTGGTCTCGTCGGCAGCGATCCGATGGGAAGGGCTCATGGCGACCGGGGCCGCCCCCTGGATCTCCGCCGGTTGGCTACTCGCTCTCATCGTCGGCATAACGGCACTCGCCAGTATCCCCGAGTTAGCTGCCACCGCACAGCCGATCCTGTTTGGCATAGCTGCGGTATCAGGTCTTCTCCTCACGTGGTGGGCCCATGCAATCATCACCGTGACCATCGGGATTGCCATCTCCTACATCGCTTTCACCCTTGGACTGGCCGATGCCATTCCAGACGTGCTTGCCCCTGTCCTGACCGTCCTGGTTGTCGCTGCCGCGACGGCCCTGGTCGGTTTTGAGTTTGAGAAAGAAGCCCTCGTCTCGGCAGGAAAAGAGAGCAAACTCGAGGTTCAGCGTCTCGACTTCGAGCGTCTCTACGCGGTCAGCGCCACTTTGGCTCGCGCCGAGTCCCTTTCCGAGATCGTCCCCCACCTGATCGGGACCATCTGCAAATACCTCGATGCCCAGGTGGGTGTCGTTCTTCTTCACGACGCCGAAATGGCAAGTCTCGAGGTGATGAGTCCAATCTGGGTCAACGGGTACCCGCTCGAAACCGAGGAGATAGCGGTTGACATAAACTCGACCAGTGTCGTGGCTCAGACCTATCGCGCCGCCAAACCGATACTGGTCAGGCAAGTCGACCCCAAGACCGACTCACATGTTCTGCTCAAAGAGCTTGGCCTGAAACAGGCATTGGTGGCGCCTCTCAAGGTGGAATCGATGAGAGTGGGTGTCATCGTCGTAGGCGATCCCTACGCCCACGACTTCACCGAAGATCAGTTGGAGAAGTTGGGCTCGCTGGCGGCCCCGGCAGGGCTTGTCCTCAGCCAGATCGGGAGATACGAAGCTCAGGCGGAGATGACGAGACGTCTCGAAGAGGTTGCCCAAATGAAGTCTGACTTTGTCTCGACGGTGAGTCACGAGTTGCGCAGCCCTCTTACATCGATCATCGGATCGCTGGACACGGTGAATCGCCCCGAGTTGGCGCCGCCGGAGCCCACCTCTCAGCAATTGCTACTCAGTGCTCGTCGCCAAGCCGGACGCTTGCAGAGACTCATTGAGGACCTCTTGGTCGTGTCGAGAATCGATCGAGGGGCGATTCCGATGCATATCGAGGCAGTCCCGATTCGCGAGATCTTCGACGAGGTCAACCGTGTCGTCTCCCTCGAGCCAACGATCAGCGTCGACCCCGAAGGGCTGGAGACCAGGGCAGACCGGGATCATCTCTCGCGAATTCTCATCAATCTGGTCGAGAACGCAGCCAAGTATGCCCCTGACAGTCCCGTCGAGTTGTTCGCATGGGAGCGGGCCGGCAGGGCTGTCATTGCGGTCGTAGACCATGGACCCGGAGTCCCCGAAAGCGACAGAGAGCGGGTGTTCGAGAGGTTCACACAGGTGGACCAATCGGATACGAGGTCCAAGGGCGGAACAGGACTCGGTCTGTCCATCGTGAAGAGCCTCACCGAGTCGATGAGCGGTTCGGTGCGAATCGAGACGACCGAGGGTGGCGGGGCAACCTTCGTCGTGGAGCTACCCCTCCCGATCACACTGCCGGCACAGACCTAACGGGGACTCAGGCGCCGTCGCTCCCGGCGGCAACGGCGTGGAGCCCACCATCGACATGGACGATCTCACCCGAGGTCATCGGTGCCCAGTCGCTGAGAAGTACAGCAACCATTCGGGCTACCGGCTCAGGATCGGTCGCATCCCAGACGAGTGGTGATCGCTCTCTCCAGAGCGAATCGAATTGTTCGAAGCCGGGGATCGATTTTGCCGCCACCGTGTTCAGGGGCCCAGCGGACACCGCGTTTGCCCGAATATTGAATGGCCCGAGGTCACGGGCGAGATAGCGGGTCACGCTTTGCAGCGCGGATTTCGCCACGCCCATCCAGTCGTACGCGGGCCATGCCCGGGTGTTGTCGAAGTCCAGCGCGACGAGCGACCCACCACCGGCTTCCTTCATCAGCGGTAGCAGCGCCACAGCAAGGGTCTTGTAGGAGAAGGCCGAAGTAACGAAGGCTGTTTGCGCCGACTCCGCCGGCGTATTGAGGAAGTTCCCCCCAAGGGCGTCGACCGGGGCGAAGGCGATGGCATGCAGCGCACCATCGATCTTGCCCCAACGGTCGGTCAGGTCGGCAGTAAGGGCATCAACGTGCGCTGGATCGTTGATGTCCAGCTCCAGGACATCGCATGGTTCCGGGAGTCGATTGACGGATCGCTCGGTGAGACGCATGCCCCTGCCAAAACCGGTGGCGACTATCTCGGCGCCCTCTTCCTGAGCGATGCGGGCGACGTGCCACGCGATGGAGTCATCTGTGAGCACACCGGTGATGAGCAGCTTCTTGCCTTCGAGCAACATCAGAAATTGCCTCCAAACGTCATTATCCCTCGGATTCCAAGACCCATCGTGAACAGTAGGAGAAGGCCGTAGTACAGCGCGGGACGTTTCCAGAATTGCGCCCGATAGATGTAAACGAACGTGAAAGTCACCGCTATCACGATTCCGTAGAAAACGTGCTGATTGCCCGGGTCGATGCCCCGGGACATGACATATACACCAATCACGACCTGGGCGAGCAGCCCTGTGATGGCGACGCCAACCGCCCAATAGAACGTCTTGGGGATCTTCTCTCGTCTCGCCATGAGAACACCCCACAGACCGATCACACCGCTGAACCCTGCGGCGACGAAACCCCAGGTCATGTGGAACGCACTCATGAAATGAGCTTAGGGGCCTACCTCAATGGTGCCCGCCCCATGAGTACAATGAGCTCAGGAGGAACCCATGTTTGAGGCGATTCAGTTCATCGAACGACCGGGCAGGCCAGAACCTATGGAAAGCCATCTGGGTGAGTTCGAGGACGAGATGGCCGCAGTCGAGGCGACGCGTGACGCCCGCAGAGAGTTCATGAGCGGCAAAGAGACAGAATACGCCTGGTGGGTAGTGCGGAAGCAAGGCGCCCAGCTCGCCAACTTCATCGCCGATTCCAAGAGCGACAAGGAGTTCGTGCTCGACCTGACTTCCGGTGAGTTGGTCGAGATCACCTAGGCCCTTCTAGGGCGATTGGCCGTTGGTGGTGTAGGTGTGGCCTAGTCGGCTGAGCCAGGTGTGGCCGCTGTCTGGTGTGAGGGTTGGTTTCCAGGGTGCTTGGTGTTTTGCCCGGTGGTGGTGGCGGCAGAGGGGGGCGAGGTTGCAGGGGGTGGTGGGTCCTCCGTCGATTACGGCTACCCGGTGGTCGAGGTCGCAGTCGATTGACGGCATTCGACATCCGGGAAAGACACATGTCGGATGTTGGGTTTGGACTGTCCGTTTCAGAGCGGCGGTGGGTCTTCGGTTGGTGATTCCGGTGTGGAGTACTTGTCCGCTGTCGGGATCGGTGACCGTGTAACGCCATTCCGTTTTGTGTTGTTTGGCGGCGACTTGTCTGCCGATGTCGGCGGCTACCGGTCCGTATCCGAGGATTTCTCCCGGGTTTTCGTCGAGACCGGCAAGGGTGGTCAGGTCGACACCAATATCGACTGTTCCCCGATCCGACCCTCCGCAATGGTGGTCACCGGAGAGAAGGTCGACGAAAATGTCGGTGCGGAGTTGGTCCATCGTCCTGGAACCGTCGTGTTTCTTCAGGTTGCGGGCGAGACGGTTCAGTTTTCTGCTGATCGCGACGGCACGGTCGGCGGGCAGACCGTAGGCATAGAGGTCGGCGGTCCCGTCGGTGGTCGCTTCGACAACAATCCGACGTTCTTCAAAGGCTCGGTCGTATCGCTGTTTTGCTTCTTCGGGGTCGGTTTGGATACACAACCTGCGGATACGGGCTGCTAGCTGGCCGGTGGTCAACCCTGGAGCTGTTTCGATGATACTTTCGACGACCTCCCGGGCGGTGTCCTCGGACAGATGAGAGGTCCCATGGACGATCGTCCTCGCTCGACGGACGTCGATACCACCCCTAGACAACGCCTCCCAGACCAGGGGTAGACGTTGGTGGAGTTCGAGAGCAAAACCCAGTTCTATGTCGGCGGTGCGACGGGTCAGATTGAGAGCAGCACCAACATCATCAGAAGCAAACTCGGCTAACCCCTCCGACCGTTCCACCCCAGAATCCGCATTCCCGTTAGGCGAATAGGCAACCTCGGTGATAGTCGCCATCCTCTCCGCAGCGTAGTGGGCTTCCATACGGGCCTCGGCTCGCATCACCACCACCAGGTCATGACCATTCAACCGGGAACGGTCGATCCGAAACAGAAACCCGGCCAGGATCGGACCCGGAGAAAGAGTGTCCAAACCCCCAGGCAACACTTGACGTTCCACCACCAAACCGAACATACGTTCGACCATATCAGACCCCACCGACAGAAACCAGGGGTGTGACCCGAAATACCGAGAAATCTCCGAGTTTGAAAGCAATGTTCGCGTCGCTAGTGCTCTGGCCACAAACGTTGGCGATGTTAAGGGCGAGACAGAGGCGTCTCTGGCGAGGACGCAGGACGAAGGCGCACCTGGCCCTTCGTCGAGGACGAGGACAAAGCCAGGGACGTCACTGGCCGTCCTCAACGCGGCAAACGTTTGTGGTCGGGGCACTAGTTCCGCCTATCGGTCACTGATTCCTACTCTGTGCGAAGTGAAACGATGGCTCTGGCTACCGCCCCTGATCGTGGCCGGTGTTCTTTCCGCTTTCCCGAGAATCCTTGCACGCGTCTTCGCCCCGCCCCAGCGAGCGAATGAGCAGTCACCCGCCGATCTTGGCTTGCCCGAAGAGCATGTCTGGCTGCGAAGTGTCAACGGCACCCGCCTCCACGGTTGGTTCATCCCCGTTACTGGCACCGCGCCAGCCGTCGTCGTCCTCCACGGTTGGGGTGGTAACGCCGCCCTGATGCTTCCGATGGCACCACATCTTCACCGCGCCGGAATTCACGCTCTTTTCCTCGATGCCCGCAACCACGGTTTCTCCGAGCACGACCGTTTCATGTCGATGCCCAGGTTCGCCGAGGATCTCGAGGTCGCCTCCGAATGGCTCGACGCTCGTCCGGATGTCACCTCCGTCGGTGTCATCGGACACTCCGTCGGAGCCGGTGCGGCCATCCTCACCGCTTCTCGAAACGATCGGCTCGCCGCAGTGGTGTCGGTCTCGTCCTTCTCTCATCCCGGGGAGATGATGAGGGAGCAGATGAACCGAGTGCCGTCTCCACTTCTCGATCTGCTTCTCCGCTATATCCAGCGACTCATCGGATACCGTTTCGACGACTTCGCCCCTCGTCACACGATCCTCTCCGTGAAGGCCCCCATCATGCTGGTGCACGGCGATTCCGATGAGGTGGTTCCGATCCGAAGCCTCGAGGAGCTCTCGGCGGCGAGACCGGATGCCAATGTGGTCATCGTCGAGGGGGGCGGGCATAGTGATCTGGGTCCGTTCGACCCCTATGCGCCGCAGATCACCGGTTTTCTTGAGCGCCACCTGGCAATGGCTATCCCTACGCCTCCATCAGCAAGTCGGAGTATTGGTCTCTGACGACCTTCTTGTCGAACTTACCGGTTCCGGTCTTCGGGATCTCGTCGATGAACACGACCTTGTCAGGCAACCACCAGTCGGCGACCTTGCCATTGAGATGATCCAGCAACTCCTGTTCTGTCACCTCGGACCCCTCCGCACGAACCACGAACGCCCCCGGACGCTCCTGCCACTTGAGGTGCTTCAAGCCGACCACGGTGGCCTCGGCGACCTGTGGATGAGCCATCAACTCGTTCTCCAGATCCAATGAGGAGATCCACTCCCCTCCTGACTTGATGACATCCTTGGCCCGGTCGGTGATGCGAATATAACCCTCGGGGGTGATCTTGCAGACGTCTCCCGTCCTGAGCCAGCCGTCTACAAAGGACTCCGCGGTGCGATCGTCCTTGTAGTACTCGGCGGCGATCCAGGGACCTCGAATCAGAAGCTCTCCAAATGCCTCGCCGTCTTGGGGAAGTTCCTCCCCCTCCTCATCGACGATCTTCACCTGAAGACCGGTGACTGGAAGCCCTGCTGTCTCCAATCGATCCAGTTGATCCTCCAGATCCCAAGCCTCCATGTGTGGCTTGAGTATCGCCGTCGAGGCGATCGGGTTGGTCTCGGTCATGCCCCAGCCCTGGATCAGGCGAATTCCACGCTCCGTCCAGTACCACTTGATCATCGATCTCGGCACGGCCGAACCACCACAGAGGAAAGATCGGATCGAGGATGTGTCGGTCTCCGGATGTGCGGTCAGGTACTGCTGAATTCCCAGCCACACCGTCGGCACCCCGGCGCTGAAAGTCACCTTCTCGTCGGCAAAGAGCTTGACGATGCCTTCCGGCGACAGATCTGGCCCCGGATATGTCAGTTTGGCTCCCTGAGTGACGGCCTCGAACGTGTAACCCCATGCTGCCGCGTGGAACATCGGGACCACTGGCAGCACGTTGTCGGTCGGCCCCATGGCGATGTTTGCCAGGTTGGAGATCGTATGAACGTATGTAGACCGCTGGGTGTAGGCAACGCCTTTGGGATTCCCTGTCGTGCCCGAGCTGTAACAGAGCATCATGGGTGAGCGCTCGTCGAGAAGCGGCCACTGACCGAGTTCGGGCTGGTCACCGATCAAGTCCTCGTAGGCAATCGACCCGGCAATCGCCTCACTTGCCTGGTCTCCGAGGATCACCCAGGTCTTGACTGTCTCGAGTTTGTCCACCAGAGGAGCGATGAGCGGGACCAGATCAGGATCGACAAACATCGCTTTGTCCTCGGCGTGGTTGACGATGTAGACAATCTGGTCGGCAAACAACCGCAGATTGACTGTGTGACAAACGCGCCCGGTGTTCGCTGTCGCCCAGTAGAGCTCATGATGTCGCTGGTTGTTCCAGGCGAAGGTGCCGACGGCATCCCCGACCTCCAGACCCAAGACGTCCATCGCTGAGGCGAGCTTGCGCACCCGAACATCGGTGGACCCATACGTCGATCGAGAGATGGATCGGTCCGACTCGACCGAGACGATCTCCTGATCGGGGTGGATCCACACCGCATGGTCGTAGAGAGTGGACATCAGAAGCGGGAAGTCGTCCTGCATGTGTGGCATCAGCTACCTCCGAGGAGCTTGGCTTTTTCGGTCTCGAACTCTTGGTCTGTCAGTTTTTCCTGATCGTGGAGGCGGGAGAGCTTCTCGAGTTGGGACGCGGTCGACTCGGAGACCGCCGATGTGGCGCCACCCTCCATGTGAAGTTTTCGCTTCTCACGCACGCCGTAGATGAGCGACTGGACTTCCTCCGGTGATGGAATATCGCGGTAACGGGTCTGACCATGAGTCCCGGCCGACTCGATCAGCAGGTCGCCGGTCCTGAAGATGCGCTCGAAGATCGTCTGGCTGAACGCGACATCGTTGATCACCTCGAGGGGGATCTCTTTCCCGCGTTTGGCTATCCAACCGGCTCGATAGATCACCCGCTCACTCGTGATGACGTGGTGGGTAGTCAGCCAGCGAGTCACACCTCTGGCGATCAGGACGATCACACCCACAATCAAAAGCCACACGACCCAAGCGGGTGTGCTCACGCTGAGGAGGAGCCCTGCAAGTACCACACCAAGAAGAACCAGGAGACCTTCCCTGAGCAGACGAGACCAATGAGGGCGGAATTGTGCTTCTATTTGCTCGCCGGAACTGAGCAGGCGCTCGGGGTAGCCCATAACAGCGGAGCCTAACGGTGAGGCTTGGGACCGTGCCTGTCCAGACGCGAGAAACCCCGAGGGAGTCTCGACCGAAGCCTCAACCCTCTCGGGGTTCTCAATCCCGTTCGTTGTCCGGCCGGGGACCGAACTTCAATCGGGCTTCGCCGTTGGCCGAAGCCAGCAGCTGTGCGATCCGAGGACCGCTCTCCCCGTTTCCGAGGAGGTTGCAGACCTTGCGGCCTGCTAGCCGTCAGTCCGCTCGACGATCCCGAAGGATCCCCGCTCGGTCTGCCGACCGCCCGTCGCCTCCGGTTTCCCTTCGGCTTCGGGTTGAACCTTCCTTCCGGTTTCCCGTCTCTCCGGTTCGACCTTCCGGCCGGTTTCCCGACCTTCCAGCCAACCATCCCGACGGTCTCCCGTCGTTTTGGCCCGCCGGAGGGTTTCCCCTGCGACGTGACCGGAAAAGTAGACCATCCCGATACCTTCCACAAGCCAGAAACCTGATTGTTTTTCGCGAACTGGGTTCTCTTTTCGCGATCCGGCTGTTTCGCCAATGAGAACGCGAGAAACCCCGAGGAAGTCCCGGCCGAAGCCTCAACCCTCTCGGGGCTCTCACTGCCACTTCGTCGGGAAAGCGGGCCCCCGACTGGGCGACAGAGCCGAACATACGTAACACCGGCATGGGGGTCAAGGAGCATCTGCTCAATGTTTTCGCGTCTTGGAAGAACGTTTCGCGAATCATTCCCGATCAAATTCGGACGGTGTTCGACTACTCCACAATTAGCGTCATTCGGATGTGGTCAGACCGGAGTGTGCGACGTGTTGTACTTGCGCGACTCGTCTCCAGGATCGGTGGCGAAGCAGCATTCTTTGTCGGCATTTGGGGGAAGGCAGCCTTCCAACTCGAGGCGACTGCCGGCGAACTCGCATTGGTCATGGCCGCTCTTGGTGTCGCGTCGCTGATCGGCGCCTCGATCGCCGGGGTGCTCATCGACCGCTTCGATCCACGCCGGGTTGTGCTCTATGGGGAAATTCTCTTCATCCCGTCCGCTATCGCACTGGTCTTTGCCGACACATTGCCTTCGCTAGTCATAGCCACCTTCGTATTGGGGCTGGTGGGCACACCGGTCTTCACCGCAATTTCGTCATTTGCGCCTTTCCTGACGGACGATGAAAACAGACTCGCCAAGATCAACGGTTGGATCGAAGGTGCGTCGTGGATGGCCTTCGTCATCGGCCCCGCACTCGGTGCTCTCCTCGTGGTCACGATGAGCGTCGACGCCATATTCGTCCTCGACGCTGTCACTTCCGCCATCGCCGCCCTGCTGATTCTTCCCGTGGGAGTGAGACGCCTCTCGGCAAGGAAAGGGGAGAAACAGGGCCTCACCGAGGTGAAGGAGGGCTTTGCGTACGCATACCGCAATCGCCGGCTTCGGTTCTACATCTGGCTCGGAGCGTCTGTCTGGCTGCTCTTCGGAACCTTCGGCTCGCTCGAGCCTCTGTTCTACCGCGACGTCCTCGGGACCAGTCTGGAGACTCTCGGCTGGGTGAACTCGATTTTCGGACTTGGGCTCATCACCGGAACCTTGATCTCCGGGCGATTGTCGGCACGATTCCGCACTGCCCGCTGGCTTACCTTCTTCGTCGCCCTCAATGCAGTAGGGGTTCTCGCCTACGTGGGTACCGACATGCTTCAGGTGGTGGTACCAGCCGGGGCGTTCTGGGGAATGATTATTGGTGTGATGGCGCCGCTTCTCCGCACGATGATCCAGTTGAACTCGCCCGACGAGATGGTCGGCCGGATCATGGGTGTCACCCACATCCACTCGGAGGTCGGTCATCTGATTCCGCTGGCGATCGCACCCTGGCTTGCAGGCATTTGCGGCGTGCAGTCAACACTGATCGGCGCCGGAGTACTGGTGGCAGTGGTGGCTTCACTCTTCTGGCCAAGGGCTGCGCAGTTGGACAGAACCCGGAGGATCGAAGTGCCCCCGACCGGTCTTCCCGACCCGGCAGATGAGCCTCGTTCAGTGGGACACTGAGATCACCGCGAATCTGTCACACGCCGTTCCTATGATCGCAACATGACTGTCGAGCTGGAAAATCCCCGTCTCGAAACTCTCTCGCCAAGCCGGGCGGGTGACTTCAAGACGTGCCCTCAGTTATTCAAGTTCCGCGCCATAGATCGGCTGCCCGAGCCAACCTCGATCTACCAGGCCCGGGGCACGACCGCCCATCTCGCCTTGCAGCGTCTCTTCGATGATCCTCTCGATCAGCGGACACCCGACCGACTGTTCAATCTCTTCCGCGCGGCATGGACCGAGGTCAGAGGTGATGAGGAGTTCGAAGGGCTGTTCACCGACGAGGATGAGGAGCGGAAGTGGGGACTCGAGTCACTCGAGTTGCTTGGAAACTACTTCGCCATCGAAGACCCGAAATCGTTTGACCCCGAAGACCGGGAGTTGGACATGCTCGAGGACCTCGACGGGATCGTCATTCGCGGGATTCTCGATCGGATCGACCGTGACTCCGATGGCCGCCTGATCATCACTGACTACAAGACCGGCAAGGCGCCGCCCGAGCGATATGCCCTGTCGGCGTTCTTTGCCCTCAAGATCTACGCCCTGCTCATCCGAAAGCGCACCGGCGAGACACCCAAAGAGCTTCGCCTCCTCTATCTCAACGGACCCACGCTTTATCAACTCCCAGTCGACGACCAGCAACTCGACGCCATGGATGTCCAACTCCGGGCTCTATGGAAGGCCATCGACAGGGCACTCACCACCGATCGATTCCCCACCCGCACGGGAAGACTCTGTGACTGGTGCTCCTTCCAGGAGATATGCCCCGCCTTCACCGACGACGAGGTTCAGAGGCCGTCGGAATAGCCCCAGATCGCACAACGGCTCAATTCGGAGCCGGTTAGGGTCGCCCGCGTCCACTTATCCTTGGAGGGAATGAAATGGAGCCGCAGGAGCAGGCCGGTGTGTTGCTGGCCAACGCAGCCGGGTATATAGCGACGAGAACGATTCGAATCGGCCTCGACCGCGGGCTCTTCGAGCTCATCGGAGAAACCGGTCCTGCCAGTTCGGCTGATATCGCCGAGGCCGCCGGATTAGACGAGTTGTATTCGGAAGTGTGGTGCCGCTCGGCATTCGCCGCCGGTGTGCTCCAGGGTCACGACGAAGACGCGTATACCCTGGCTCCGCACATCGAGGTGCTGCTTCTCGACCAGAGCTCGCCGGCATACGCAGGCGGTTTGTTCAAGGTGCTGACTGAGCCCGAAGTGTTCGACGTCTTCGCCGAGAACTTCGAGTCTGGCGAGCGGATCTGGTGGGACCAGACCAGCCCGGCGTGGATCGCCGCCGTGGGCGAAACTGGTGGAGCATTCAACACCCGGTTCATACCCGATGGTCTCTCTCAGGTCCCGGGCGCAGCGGATCGTCTCACCGCCGGGAGCAAGGCTCTCGAGTTGGCTTGCGGAACCGGGGTCGGATTGGTGCGTCTTGGCACCGAGTTCCCCAATCTCGATCTCGTCGGGTTGGATGGCGACGCTCACTCTTTGAGATCAGCTGGTTCCCGCATCGATGACGCTGGGATGGCCGACAGAGTCCATCTCATCCACTCCGGCATGGAGGACCTCGAGGCCGAAGCAGAGTTCGACGCGATAACAATCAACGTGTCGATGCACGAGTGCCGAGACATCGAGAAAGTAACCGAAGCCGTGCATCGGGCTCTCAAGCCCGGCGGTTACTTCCTCAACTCCGACTTCCCATTCCCAGAGACCGGTGAGGGCGTGAAGACCGTTCCCGGTCGGATCATGTCAGGAGTCCAGTTCTTCGAAGCGTTGATCGATGACCAACTTCTATCCGTCAACTACTACCTCGACCTATACGACCGTCATGGATTCACCGAAAAAGGCGCCGTCGAGGTGACCCCGCTACACGCGATCACCTGGGCAAGAAAGTAGGCAACACAACTCTGAACCGGTGACGCCACCCGCGCTGGTCAGATGTCGGGCATCATCCCGATCGGCACGATCTTCGACATTGTCAGGGGGCAACGTGCAAATGCCTCAGTCGTTTCGGTCCCGGAAGCGAAGCCCTGGTAGATCTGAGCGCTGCCGCGCCGGGGACGTATCCCTACTTCTGCTCCCTCCACTCCGACGGGACGGAGGGGATGAGAGGGACGGTCATTATCGAATCGTAGATGACATGGGTTCCGGCCCAACCGCAACATTCTCGGGAGTGATGACCGAAGGTCCTTATCGGCGAAGTACAAAGTCCGATTCGGCTGGGACTTGGTCCCCTAGCGCCGTGGCCTGTAAAGCGCGACTATGTGAATGTTTTCACAAGGAAAGGAAACCTGATGACAAAGCGTCTTCAAACACTCGGTATCGTTCTAGCGCTGTTCGGCGTTGGTTTCGTGATCGCCGGCGGCGTTGCGTTCGTTCAAGTACAGAATGGATACGGCTCCCTACAGTCTTTCAGCGAAGCACAGAACGTGACTTTGAGCTACAACGAGGATGGCCAACTGGTCGATCGTGGCACCACCGAAGGTGCAGAGGCGATCATGTCACTTCTTGTAGATGACTGGGGTTACCCCGTCAACGAATCTCATCTGAATCCCAATGATCCGCTGGTCAACACGTCAACGGAGTACATGTATCAGATGGCAGTGATCGGCTACCACATCCTCCACGGCACCCAGACGGTCGTTCTGAGCGAAGCCGTCGAGTACAACGGCGAGACGTTCGCCGCCGGCTCGTACGACCTCGTGGTGAACACGGTGGGTAGCGAGGAGCGCGTTGCTGCCGGTCTCGGTGGTTACTGGACCGACTTCGACCGCAGCCACCCGATAGAGGGCCCCGCACGCTCACAGGCATGGAGCGGCACAGCACACGGGCTCTTCGGTGAGCTTGGTGTCGGCACAGTGACCGACTCTGCACTGCAGATGGGCATGGGTCTTGCAGGTGCATTCGCAGGTTTAGGCCTGATCGCCCTCGTCGCCGGGTTGGGACTGGTCTGGGCAAGCAGGACAAGAGACTCATACGAAGGTCTCGAGGTCACAGCACCCGAGATGTCGCGACAAAAGGTGGAAGTCAACTGACAGCCCACCTCCAAACGCATTGTTGCGAGACCCCCGCTTCAAGCGGGGGTCTCGCTTTTCTCACGTCCCAACGTGTCAGCCTTTGACTAGCCTCGGAAACGATGACCCGACTGAACATCCACCTCCAAGACGATCCGGAGATCCCAGCCGGGAAAGAGCTCATGGAACATCTCGTAGGGGCGCACATGGTCGCCCGAGACGAAGAAGAACTCCTCCACCTCGTCCGCCACTCAATCGACGTACTCCATTCGACCTCTTCAGAAAACAGCATCCGCGTGCTCACTCACGCCGCCTACCGCGGTCAGACGCTGATAGTCAGACTCCTCGATCTGGCAACCAGCCAGCGGATCCAGCTCAAGAACGCCGGTATCGACCACCAAGAATCGCCGACGCAGAATTCAGACCAATTCACAGAACAGCGATTGGACCTCTGGACACACCTCCGCGACGAATGACCCCCGGAGCGCGGCTGCACTAGGGGAAGATTCCTCTCACCAGTTTGGCGTCCGCAACGCGTTGGATCCCCTTGATCAGGGCCGCCGTCCTCATGTCCACGTTCTCTCTGACCGCTATCCCGTGAACCTCTTCGTACCCGGCCATCATGATCTCCCTCAGACGCGCCACTATTTCGTTCTCGGTCCAGAAGTACTTCTGCACGTCCTGCACCCACTCGAAGTAAGAGACGGTGACGCCACCGGCGTTGGCAAGAATGTCGGGCACGACGAAGACTCCTCGCTCTTCGAGGATGTCGTCGGCGTCGAGAGTTGTCGGGTTGTTTGCGCCCTCGATAATGACCTTCGCTGTGATCTCCCCGGCGTTGCCTTTGTGAATGACTCCCTGGATGGCCGCTGGGACAACGACGTCGACGTCGAGCGTGAAGATCGAGTCCCCGTCGATGGAGTCGGCATCGGGGTATCCCTCGAGAAAGCGGTTCTCATCGACCCATCTACCCACCGCCTCCACATCCAGGCCATCATGGTTGTAGATCCCGCCCGAGATGTCGGACACCGCGACAACCTTGGCCTCCATTTGCTGGCCCGCAACCGCCGCATAACGACCGACGTTCCCAAATCCGTGAATCGCCACCGAGGCTCCAAGCGGGTTCAGATCGACTGCCGCGGCGGCGAGGGGAAGAAGAAACATCAGCCCGCGACCGGTGGCCTCGCGCCGAGCGACGCTCCCTCCCAGAGCGGGAGGCTTCCCGGTGACCACGGCGGGAACCGAATGCCCAACATGCTGGGAGTAGGTGTCCATCATCCACGCCATCACCTGCTCGTTGGTTCCGAGATCAGGTGCTGGAATGTCCTGTTCAGGGCCGATCACATTGATGATCTCCATCGTGTACCGACGGGTCACACGCTGCAGTTCTGCCCGCGACACTTCAAGGGGGTTGATGCGAACCCCGCCCTTGGCGCCACCGAATGGAACGCCCACGATGGAGCACTTCCAGGTCATCAGCATCGCCAGTGCCGAAATCTCACCAAGATCGACGTCGGGAGCGAATCGAATGCCGCCCTTTGTGGGCCCCATGGTCGTGAGATGCTGAACTCGATATCCGAAGATCGTTTCGACCTCGGTGTAGTCGTCATGCCGGAAGGGAAAACTCACAACCGTCGACTTCTGGGGGCCGCGAAGCCGACCCGTTACGTTGTCGTCCAGCCCCATCAGGCTTGCCACACGGTCGAACTGACCGACAGCCTCGTGGTACATCGGCGAATCAAATTCGTGTCCGGGTGCCAATTGGTCCTCCGTTGACTACTTGCCCAGGGGCATCCTATGCCGTCGTATCCGTAGTGGAAGGACTCCTCAGAAATCTGTCACAAACAGGCCATACCTTGTCGGTATGAAGACATTGACATCAACCCAAGCGGACCATTCAGTGACCCAAGCCACTCCTGAGGAGATCTTTGCCGACCCGGTTTCCTACCTACGCATGCTCGGTATCGAAACCATTCTGGTGGTTGAGCCCGAGGCACTCCCGACGGCTGCCTGACCCTACGATCGACCCATGGATGCAACCGACATTCGAGTCGAGCCTGACAACTGGGACCAGGCCCTCCACGACGTAGACGGCCACCAGATCGTCGTGGCAGGGCCGGGCACGGGGAAGACCGAGTTCCTGGTCCGCCGGACCAAGCATCTGGTGAGCCATGGTCACGCACGACGGGACGAGATCGTTGTGCTCTGTTTCTCCAGAAGGGCATCTGCAGACCTCAGAAGACGAATCGAATCGGCGCTGGGCGCAACCGGTTTGCCCATTGACACGACGACCTTCCACAGTCTCGCTCTTCGGCTACTGGAGAGCGCATCCGAAGGTCAGCGTCCCAAACCGCTCACCACCCCGGAACAGGTTGCTGTTGTCACGTCGATCCTCCGAGAAGAGGACCAGGCAGATTGGCCGATCACCTATCGGGGCATCCTCTCGACGGCGGCCTTCGCCGCCGAGGTCGCCGACTTCTTGATGCGATGCTCCGAGCGTCTTCTGACGCCCGCCGACCTTGCTGCCCGGGCCAAGGAGCGAGTTGACTGGCGCGGGTTGCCCGGTCTCTACGAGCGCTACCTGGCCCGATTACATGAGACAGCCAGAACCGACTACGGGGTGCTGCTTGTGGCCGCGGTCGATCTTTTGAGGTCCGAGTCCGGCCAAACACTTGCTGAGCAATACCGATACGTGCTGGTGGACGAATATCAGGACACCAGCCCGGTACAAGCAGAAATCGCCGGACTCCTCGCCCGGTCCAGCGGAAATCTCACAGTGACCGGCGACCCCTACCAGTCGATCTACTCGTTCCGGGGGGCGGAGCTCCGCAATATCGCCGACTTCTCCTCCGGCCACCCCGATTCGAAGCGTTATGTCCTATCCCGGAGCTTCCGGATGCCTGAGGCGATTCTCGAGTCGGCGTTGCGTGTTGTCTCGCCAGGTCATCTTCCGGGATCTGTGGGGCCGGTCGATCCGGCGCCACACGAAGGACGGTCGGAGGCATTCATCTTCGACCAGGAGACGGCCGAGGCTGAGTGGATAGCCCGAGAAGTCGAGAACTCGATCAGGGTCGAGGGGATTCGCCCCTCGTCGATCGCCGTGCTGACCAGATCAAAGAGAGAGCTGGTCAGCGAGTTGTCGCGGGCCCTTGGCCGAAGAGGGATACCCCACGATCCGCCCGATAGCCGTCTGGTGGATCATCCGGCGGTGCGCCTGTTTCATGATCTGGTCACCGTAGCGCTCACCGGCGGGGGGCTTCCCTCCACATCTGCGCTCGAAGCAGCGGACGCCGACCGGGCGATGCGGCGTGTTCTCCTGGGACCCCTTCTCGGACTCGGCCTCGGCCAGGAACGGGCGCTTCTTCGGGAGCGCCGTCGAACATGGGCTTCCTGGGCTCATGTCATTCGGGAGAAACTGACCGATTGGCCGGGACTCGCCGATCTCATCGAGAACGCCGATTGGGCCGCCGCCGGCACCGCCGCCAACGGTTTCTGGCACGCCTGGACAACCCTGGAAGGGATTGCCGATCTCGTCAATGATGCGAGCCGACGCGAGTGGCGTCGTGCCTGGGCCGCCTTCGCACAGGTCCTTTCGAGACAGGCCGACCGCGACCCGGATCTGAGTCTCGCCCGCTTTTTCGAGTTGACCGAAGAAGACGACTTCGAGGCGACTCCACTTCTTTCGCACAGACTCACCGAGGACCGGGTGACACTGACAACACTGCATCAGGCCAAGGGTCTCGAGTTCGATGTCGTCTTCATTGCCAATGCCGTGGAGGGCGTCTTTCCAGACCTTCGACGGAGCCGGAGGATGCTCCGACCTGAGTTGCTTTCCCCGGAGCGAATGGTCGACCAGGCCGCCCAACACCTGTTCCAACTACAGGAGGAAATGCGTCTCGCCTACACGGCAATGACAAGAGCGCGTCTCCGAGTGGTGTGGACTGCCACCGACGCCGGTATCGATCAGGGAGAGCACCGGCCGTCTCGGTTCCTGATCGCGGCTTCAGGTGTGGGTGAACTCGCCCAGCTCGGGCCGCCGAGAGAGGTGATCAGAGACCCTGTGACTCTCACCGAAGCGGAAACAGCCCTTCGCAGGGACCTCCTGGACCCGATGGCGCCTCCGGTTCGTCGTCTCGCAGCCGCGGGAGCCCTCGCCCAATCCGACGTCCGAGGTTGGGACCCCTCCTCGTTCCCCGGCGTCCCAGTGGCCGGTCCCGATTCTCCCATTCTCGGAGACACGATCCACCTCTCCCCCAGTCAGGCGGACAGCTACCAGCGATGCCCCCGCCAGTATGCACTCGAACGCCGACTCCGCCTTGGCAGTGCGTCGTCTCCTTATGCCCGTTTCGGCTCTCTCGTTCATGCGGCGCTCGAGAAGGCGGAGAGACCCATTATCGGGACCGGGCTTCACCATGCGGCCGTCGACCACGCCATCGAGTGCCTCGAAGACGTCTGGGTGGACGCCGAATTCGGCACACCAGAGTTGAACCGGGCGTGGCTTCGCAAGGCGATAGATGCCATAACCAAGCTATACGAGAGATGGCCTTCCAAGGATGGGGTCCCCATCGACCTCGAGATGAAAGTCGAAGCTGTCATCGCTGGAGTGCCGTGGGTTGGTGTGATCGACCGGATCGAATCCACCCAGGAGGGCCTGAGGATCGTCGACTACAAGACGTCGACCACCGCGATGACCGTCGCCGAAGCAGCCGAGTCTCTTCAACTCGGCTTCTACAGCATCGCACTTGATGCCGGCGACGACCGTGTAGCGGAGGCCCAACTCTGGTATCCGAGAACGGGAACAAAGTCGATCTCGACCCGCTCGCTCGACATGGAGAGTCTCGAAAAGGTGGGAGAGGAAATGGAACGGGTCACAACAGCCATTCGATCCGAGAATTGGGCGCCCGCAGTCGGATCACTCTGCGAGAGGTGCGCCTTTCAGATGTCATGTCCGGCCTGGCCGGAAGGTAGCGGAGCCTTTCTCCCATGAGTCGAATGACGCCCTCCCCCGAGCAGCAGGAGATTCTCGATCTGGGCCTCACCACCATCCGGGTCAGGGCCGGTGCGGGAACCGGCAAGACCACAACGGTGGCAATGGTGATAGCCAACCTGATCGACAGCCATGACATCGCTCCGGAGCAGATCCTCGGAATCACTTTCACCAACAAAGCGGCAGCCGAACTGGCAGATCGGGTGCGTCAGACTCTTTCAGAGGACCTCGACCCGGGTCGTCAGATAGAGGTTCATACCTATCACGGGTTTGCCGCGCAGATTCTGTCGGAGTTTGGCGCACTCGCCGGCGTCGACAACCGGGCCAGGATCATCACTCCCACATTTGGCCGACAACTGATGAGCGAGACCTTCCATCACCGGCCCTACGAAAGCCTCGACATCACCCAGCCTCGAACACTCGACAGAATCCGCCGTCTCGGCGACCGACTCGGTGACCACCTGCTCGAGGCCGGTGATGTTCTGGGAGCCGCCGCCGGCCACGAAGATGAGATCTGGGACTCGCGCCGGGAAATGGCCGAAACCCTCGTCCAGTTCGCAGCCGACAAGCGGCGTCTACGGGTGGTGGATTATTCCGATCTGGTGACACTCTCCACACGGGTCGTCCAGAATCATCCCGAGTTGGCCGCCACGATCAAGGAGAGATATCGCGCCGTCATTCTCGACGAGTACCAGGACACCAACCCGGCCCAAAGAGTGCTCTTGAGGACCATCTTCGACTCCGGTTTCCCGGTGATCGCCGTGGGTGACGAGGACCAGACGATCTACGAGTGGCGAGGGGCCTCCGCCCAGAACTTCGAACTCTTCCCGGAGCATTTCACCAAAGGGAGCGGCAAGGCGGCGAGTCGCAAGGGA